>JACCDW011592309.1_pt1 | contig 12491 bp, 16 predicted proteins | sample 7449781 | NCBI WGS metagenome assembly JACCDW01 (sample SAMN15323449, study PRJNA562643) | freshwater metagenome | isolation source: river surface water | place: USA:Blue River Watershed | collected 2017-08-18
AATGACATTATGTATATGCTCCAAATGTGTATTGTTGCTGAAGGTGGAGCTGGTGGTTGTGATGTTGTTCACCAATATGATGAAATGGAAAATCATAGCATAACAAATGTCCGCTATGATGATGCGGAGTTTGGTGAAATCAACGCTGGCTAAACAACTAGCCAGAGAAACAAAATTAATAGAATGGAAGCTTGTTACTTATAATTTTTATTATCTGGAACATAAAGGCTTCCATTTTTACAAAAGAAATTTATCAAAAAATTACTGGCAATTCACAGTATCAAATGATATAACATCATGTACATTCAAGATGTACGAACAAGAAAGGTAGTCCCTACAATGCCTAACTGGGTGATGAACGAACTCACTTGTATCTTCCAAACGTCGGAAGAGTACAATGCTTTCAAGATGAAAGCAAACACTAAAGAATTTTTCAATTCTTTCTTCCCTATGCCTGAAGTGCTTGATAACACTTTGTCCCCACATATTGCTCCGGGTGACTTTATCAATCGAGTGAACCAACGCAAAGGTACAAAATTCCTTACTATTGAAGGTATCACTTTCGGTGATGACGAGTGGGATGCTAAAACTGCTAAACAGATTATTCAGAATATTAAAGCATTCGAACAAACAGGCTATCACGATTGGTACTCTTGGAACATGGATAATTGGGGTGTCAAGTGGGAAGCAAAAGATTGCAAATCCAAAGAACTGCCTGATTTCAACACAATTGTATTTTCTTTCGACACTGCTTGGGGTACACCAGAACAATTTGTAAGAGAATTGTCCAAAAAGTATCCTACTGCTACCTTTGAAATGGTATCTGGTTCCATTGAGAATGATAACCATTACGAGTTCACCTGTGAAGATGGTAACTACGAAGTAACTTGTTGCTATGTAGATTTCAGAGAAGCAGTGGAAGATGGTAAATGGGGCGGAATGTCAGAATGGGCTGATTTGCTTCAAGAGGATGAAGAAGAAGAGCAAGAAGTATGACACTCCAAGAACTGATTGCAAAGCTTCAAGAAATGGAAAAGAAATACGAGCAGTATAGCAAAGATACAGAAGTGGTATTGGCTATACACTCTGAAAATGAATTCAATCCTGAAGTGAGTATAGATTATATTGATGAAGTGGTGCATCCGGCTGTCGATACACATTCAGGCTACATTTGTCGAATTGTCTTGTGTGGTGAATTCTACCAAGAAGATTAAAAACAAATATCCAGTTGTCAACTAATTCTTGACAACTGGATTCTTTCATATGATATAATACAAACATGGAAAACTTGAAGTGGATTCGAGCAATGGCAGACCGTTTGAGAGATGAACTCTCAAAAGAGTATGACGATGAAACAAAAGATTTAATAATTCGAGCTTTTATGCAAGGATTATTTCAACAGCCCGGTATTGTAGAAGAATTGAAATCTTCTTCTCTTATTGAATCTGATTATTTCGAGGATGAGGAATGAAAATGATATCCATGGCTGATGGTTTGTTTTTATATAAAACAGACAATGGCTATATCGTAAAAGACCAGCATGATAACATTCTCAAGGAAGCGAAATCATGCCAAACTTGCGATAGATATATTTCGAATATTTTGCAATCACGACGTGCAGCTGAAAGAGAAGCAATTGAGAAGATTAATCAAGACAAGAACTAGTGTAGAACCTTTTCAGCTTTATCAAATTGGTGATGATTTTGTAGCTGAAGAGAATGATATAGAAATTTATCGTTCTAAACATCAGCATCTTGTGTATCAACGTGTAAAAGTAATATTAGCACAACGACGCAATGCTAGAAATGAATCTATATACAATAGCATTCTAGAATTGAAAGCACAAGGAATATTATGATACCTATCTTTTTATTTCTATCTTTATCACTTGAGCCAATTAAGAATTTTGTTTCTCTAAAAACATACATTTCAGAGAATGCTAAAATTCATTGCCAAGTGTATTTTATTAATGAAGAAATTCCAGATTTTCCCCGTGTTAAGTTAATTGAAAAAAACAGAGATGAGTTTTTCGAGTATCTTGATTCAATTGGAATAGAACACAAGAGAATTGGAAGTTATTATTTTTTTAGGAAGAAACAATGACAAAAAAAGAAAGAGAGATACTGGATAAAGAAATCCAATATCTCTGTGAAGACCAAGGAAGAATTCGAGCTATTAGACTAGCAGTAGATATCAATCCAGAATACACATTCCTTAGAGAAGTGGAAACAATTGAATCTCTCTATATTGGAATTCTTGAAGATAGAAAACGATATAAAGAAAAATATTTAGAATGTTCTTCTTCTGGATGGACAATAGAATACTTTAGAAAGAAGAATAAATATCAAAAGAACGAGAAGTTCAATTTAAAAATTTATTTCTCTTTTGTTCAATCTGACAATTTCGAGTAAATTACTCTAAAGCTTCAGCCACGATAAGTAAATCAAAGCCAATTGGTTTTTTGATATTATCGTGGTTTATTAATATCTTATATCCACACATTTTCAAAAATTCGAGACATTTATTATGCAAATCTAATCCATGGGTAGAGAGCACAATATATTTGATCTTTTGATTTAAGAATAATTTTTTTGAAGTTTCGAGCATTGATAATTCAGAATGATCAATGTCACAATGAAGAACATCTAAATACTCTAATTCATATTCTTCAAACAATTGCTCCACTGTACGAGCTTCACTACCATGCATTAGAATTTCTGGATCTTCAATTTTAAAATATTCACAAATTCGAGTTTTGATCTGATCAGCATCACCAATTAAATATTTACTAAATGTGCCAGCCAGGTTATTAATTTGAAAATGCTCAATACCCTTTTGTAAATTTTCAGGCACAGCTTCTACCATATAATTAGAACAACGCTTACCTTGCTCTCTCATCATACATTGAAACATCATAGAATAATAAGCAGTGTTGCAGCCCAATTCCATCATAAAATAATGACGCTTATCTTTTTCAATTAGATGATTAACAAGCTGCTCAAATATATTTAAAGTGGTTGCTTCACCAGTGTCACATTGATCATAGATAACTTTAAAATTATATTTCAAATCAGGAGAGATAAAAAAGAAATTTGAGCCATCCTCTTTTTTCATTATTTCGTACATAGAAATTCTTATACATGATATACTACTCTTATGAACTTATCTCTCTGCTGTATTTCTAATATTCTTTCTGAACAAGGAATAAAATTTAGAACAATGACTTTTAAATCTTATTCCTCTAAACCTAAGGAAGAATCTTTACAGAAATTGTCAGAGATTATTCGTAACAATTTTCGAGTGTCCAGGCTAACAATTCAACATTGCTTTGATAATGGAATTCGAGGCTATAGATTATCCTCAGACATCACCCCTATCATCACTCACCCAGATGTTAATTTATCTTTAGAAGAACTGCCTGATTTTAATTTAATTCAATATGAGATTAATGAATTGAAGAAAACTATTCTCAATACAAAAATTCGAGTATCAGCACATCCCTCTGAATACATTACATTAACATCAGAGAATCCATCAGCTATTAATAATTCTATTGTTGATTTAGAGAGCCATGCTAATTTATTCGACAGATTAGATTTACCTAAAGATTATAATTCTCCATTGAATATTCATATTAGAAAAGATGGAGACCCAGAAATTTTATCTTTAGAGTTCATGAAGAATTTCGAGAAATTATCCCAATCTGTTAAATCTAGATTAGTGTTAGAGAATAATGATACTGGAAATACTTGGTCGATTAATAATCTAATTAAATATTTCTATCATCGACATGGAATTCCAATTACATTTGATAATCTTCATCATGAATTTTTATCACATGATTCATCTTATTCTGATGCATTTTATAACGCTAAATCCACTTGGAATACCACCCCTATCTTTCACTACTCAGAAGGTAAAAATAATTCCAGAGCTCATGCCGATATGCCAACTTCAATTCCAGAAAGTTTCAATGAAGATATCTTATGGGATGTAGAATTAAAAAATAAAGATTATGCTATTCTTCATATCTTGAATAGTTTGTAAAAATAATATATGGAAATTTTTATTCATGCATATTGTCGCAATCATTATTCTAAAATAATATTAGATAAGATTCAAAAATTTCGAGCATCAGGTTTATTCGATGCTATGGATAGATTGTATATTGGATTTTCGAGTGTAAGAGAATCTGATAGAGAATTCATGGATGATCTAAAAAGTTTTTCGAGCAAAATTTCTATCATGGATTACACATGGCGACAGAAATTTCAAGATTCAGAATGCGACACATTAAACTTAATGAAATTTCGAGCTGAATTGTCTGATAAAAATATTCCCATGATGTATTGCCACACTAAAGGTGTAAGCCATCAACATCCAGAGCTAATTAGAAGAATGGCAGCATGGACAAAATATCTAGATCTCTACACAATTCATAAATGGCAAGAGAATGTAGAAGCTTTAAAAGAATATGATGCAGCTGGAGGAAATTGGATTCACAATCCTTCACATTATTCAGGTAATTTCTGGTGGGCTAATTCTAATTTTCTTAAGACCCTCCCCTACTTAACACAGGACAATGTAAAAAATTTAAATAGAGGAGAATTGTGGATTGGTCTTGGAGATCCTGACAGATTATATAAACATAAAGTGTTGAATCCAGTGAACCATTATAACGAATATTATTTAAAAGAAGAACATTTTCCTGAAAATTTTTAGCTAAGCAGCATTTCTCATATCGTAAAAAAATAAGCTCCAAAATGTAGATTATTTTTCTTGCATTCCATTATACAAAGCGATATCATTAGACATCACCCACCGAGGAGATATCAAGGAAATGTCTGATAATCGTTTTGACCTGCTGGAGATTGGCGATGCAAAGCCAAAGGTAGAAGCCAATTCTACCGTATTTTCAAACGTGCCATCCCTTCAAGTCAAAGAAGGTTCAACAGCAAAGCAAGATGCAAACGGTAACTGGTTCAATGCTATCGGTTTGCAATCCACCGAAACGCACCGCCATGTCGCAAAGGTGTGGCAGGACAAATGCATCGCTCTCCCAACATTCATGGATACTGTTAAATCTATCGCTGAAACAAAAACAGATGTTCTCATGAAAGAATCCAGCATCCGCCTCAAAGATATCAACACCATGTCTGATGGCACTCCAATTTCAAAATCTGGAATTGGTTCTCTTATCGGATTTTCTGGAATGCCTACAACCATGTTCTCTTACATGGAAGAATTTGGCTACGAAGAAGAACTGACCAAAATTATGAATGATGCTCTTGCACGTAGAACATCACAATGGACTAGTAAAGGTAAGGATGAGCGCAATTTCCGTGTCAGACTCCGAACCAATGAAGCAGATGAAAAGTATGTCCGTGCTATCGTGTCAGAACGCTATGGTGTTATTGACAATCAAGAGGTAATGCAAATCTTGTCGAATTCATTGCCATATGACATTGACAAAGCTTTGGCATCACACATCTCACATGATGGCGATGATATGTTCGGAAATCTTCTTCTCCCAGATAGCATGAAATCTGAACCTGATAGTGACTACGGTGTTGGAATTTCATTCAAAAATTCTGAAATCCGAAATGCCGCATTTTCAATCGAACCATTTATTTTCCGGGCAATCTGCTTGAACGGAATGATTTGGGGACGCTCCAATTCTGAAATCAAGGTGCATCAACGCCACATGGGCAACATTGACCTTAAAGAATTGGAAGAAGAGGTGCAAAGAGCAATCGCTGTAGCATTGTCACTTGGAAATGATATGCTCTCCCTCCTCAAAACATCCAAGGGTGTTAAGGTTGAGAATCCAATCAAAACCATCATTCAATTGTCCAAGGATTCACAAGACAACATGACAATTGAACAATGTAAAGCATGGCAAAAAGGCTATCTAGAATCACAACTTGAACCACAAGGCGATATCCACACCAACTCCGCTTTTGGTATCGTGAATGGGCTTACTAGGGCTTCACAGAACTACTCCGGTAGTGTACGTGAGAAGATGGAACGATATGCTTCCTACATCCTTGCACCTAGCATTGATTCAGACCTCCAAGCCATCTCCAAACGATGGGGACAAATTTCAGATAGAGCTGAATCAACCATCTCAAACAAGGAACTTGAACGATACCAATACGTGTCAATCTAAATTTTATCCCCCACTCCGGTGGGGGCTTTTTTTATTTAAATTCAAGAGGTGTGAAAAATTACACAGTGTGAAAAATATCACAGTTGCAGAATCAACGATATAAGATGTGCTATTTAGGCTTGGCTTTGCCAAGCCTAAACCATGGAAGTTATATTCTAAATAATATTCAAAAATTGTCTTGCATAGGCTTTAGTATGTGATAATATAGTGATGAGGAACCTACTATGATTACAGAAGAGAAGAAGTTTACTGCTGAAATTTCTAGCAGTCTTGATGTTATAAAGATGGGCATCGACCAAGATAGCGTAGAAGATATGTCTTCTATCCTTGAGATTCTTGGCGATTCCATGTATTCCAACAAGCCTTTGACATTGATTCGTGAATACTGCACCAACGCTTATGATGCTCATGTTGAAGCAGGTATTGAAGATACTCCTATTGAGGTTTTCCTTCCATCTGCTTTCAAGCCTGAATTCAAGGTACGTGATTATGGCTTTGGATTGAGCCGTGAAGATATGCAAACATTTGCATTTTATGGAAAATCCAAAAAGCGTAATTCCAATTCTGTGATTGGGCATCTGGGTGTAGGTTGCAAGAGCGCATTCTCATACACTGATAATTTCACGATTGTATCAATTCACGAAGGAATCAAATCTCTTTACAGTGCAACCAAGGATGCTACTGGTTACAAAATTTACTGCTTGAATTCAGAACCAACAGATGAGCGTTCAGGACTTGAAATCAGCATAGTTGTTAAAAGCAAAGATGTTTCATCTTTTATATCTAACGCCAAGAGCTTTTTCAGATTTTTCAATCCACGTCCTGTGTTTGTAAATAATTCTGATATCATTCCATCAATTGAAAATTTTCATCACACAAAATTGATTGATGCGAATAATTGGATTGTTTACAATTGGTATCAAGAAAACCATTTGTTGTATGTTGTGATGGGTAACATCACCTATCCAGTTAACCTTGAAAACCTTAACTTGGATACAAGCCTCAACACATTTTTGCACTATTGGAATTCAAAAGTGATTGTGTTGTTTGCAAATATTGGTGATGTCTCCCATGCATCTACAAGAGAGAATCTCAAGTATGATGATAAGACAAAATCTTGGCTGATTGATAAAATTTCCAAGATGCCAGATGAAACAGCTTTTTTTGCACAAAAGTTTATTGATGAATGCAAATCTTATTGGGATGCAAAAGTTCTGGCTTCCACTCTTCAAAGTTCCAAAATTGGAAATGCTATCAATAAAGTTGAATACAATGGAATCAAAGTAAACACAAATGCTGTTTCCACAACAAATTATTTACCAAGCCATAGTGTTTATTTCAACAAATTCTCTTCAAAATGGGAAAAGGTTTCTTTCATCAAGCCAAGAGAAAACACGATTGTCTTTTATTCCAAAGGAGACACCACTGCTTCAAGCCGATATGAAAGATACCATAACTATCGCCTTCAAAATCAATCTGTAGTTAACAATTCACATTGTTACTTGGTTTATTTCAAGAACGCTGAAAATGCTGAAAAATTCATCTCGCAACCTGATTTGGAAGGTTGTACTATGATTGACTTGGCATCATGTCATTTTGTGAAACCCAATCGCAAAAAGAATGTGTTTGTTGTACCTGTTGGAAGCATTCTTTTATATAAAGAAGATGGACATAGATGTAACAATGCTGATTATTGGGAATCACCGAATTATATCAGCGACATTGATACAAAGTACTTTGTAGAGATTTCTCATTACAAACCAAAGAATTCACTTTACAATGATGTATCATCTCTTGCAACAATCTTGAGGGATTTGAGGTACATAAAAACCATTGATGTCAAGTTGTATGGTGTAAAATCAACAGAAGTTTCAAAGCTTGATGACACATGGGTAAATATTGCTGATTTATTCAAGGAAGAAGCAATTAGAATTGCTGAAAGCGAATCGTTCAAAAGTTACTTTACCCATTCGAAACTCTACAATAATTCAGAAAATTATAGAATTTTACGAGCATTCAAAGATTACAAGAGATTGATTTCTGAAGAGCATCCAATTTATGATTTCTTGAATAGTTTGCCTTACAACAACCATGATGTATTCATTTATGATAGATACAATTCATATTCTTACATGAATGGTGAAAAGTACGTTGACAATGAGAAATATGATGAGATTCTTGAATTTGTCAATGAATTCATGAAGAAATATTACTTGTTGAATCACATTGTAATTGATTACAAAAATATCACAGATGTACTGAGATACACGAATTCTGGGTAGGTTCCTCAAATTTATCCAGATAGAGGGGGGAAGCTTGCTTCTCCCCTTTTTTGTCATATGAGATGTGTATCTTAGCCCCGGCTTTGCCGGGGCTAAATCACCTAAAACATATTTGATATTATTTTCTTGCGTTGTATATGATTATATGATAATCTATCTTTGGTGGAGGTTGAGATTAATATTCTTGCTTTGACTTAGAATATTGTGATATAATCCACCATAGGAGAAAGTTATGAAACCAGCATGGAACTACAATCCCGACCCTGTTAATGGGCGCATCACTCTTTACACTCCAAAGGTGTATCAAATTGAAGCAACAAATGCAAGATTCATTGAAGCTTTTGAATTTTTCCGCAATGATGATGCTGAATCATTTATCAAAATTGCCGACCCCACTGCTCACCTTAAATCTTTGTATGCCAAATATGAAAATATTGAGGTAAGTGATGGCAATGTCTATGTTGATGGCATTTCAATCAACACTCTTGTCGCAGAACATATTTTGGATTTTCTTTCAAAAGGACTTGATTGTACGCCAATTTTCAAGTTTGTTATCAAACTCCAGAACAATCCTTCAAAACGTGCTGTAGATGAAGCGTACACTTGGCTGGCAAATCGTTCATTTGGAATCACCGATACAGGTAATGTACTTGGCTACAAAGCAGTGAGAAGCAATTATCTAGATATCTATTCTGGTTCATTTGACAATAACATTGGACAAGTTCATTCAATGCCTCGCAACAAGGTTGATGATGACAAAACCAATGGCTGTTCATATGGCTTTCATGTTGGAACGCAAGAATATGCAACAGATTTCTGTCATAGTGATGGACATATTATGGCTGTAGAATTCGACCCTGCTGACATTGTATCTGTTCCATCTGATTGTAATTTCCAGAAACTCCGAGTATGCCGATACATGGTTGTTGATGAGGTTGAAGGCATCATGGAAGAAATTTATCAATCGAAGCTTGCATCTGAAATTGATTCCCTGTTTGACTCATGGGATGATGAAGATTCTGCGGATGATGATGAATATCCAACTTGTTCTGATTGTAGCGAAGAATCCTATGGCAATTGTGAAGAATGCGATTGCTGTGAGGGATGCTGTAATTGTAGCGATGATGAACCTGAAGGTGGATGCATGGGTGACCCTGATGAGCCACAAGAAATCCAATTGGAATTGAATCTTGACAATAAGATGCAGAATCACTGGTCTGACGAGAATATTAATTTCAAAAGGCTTCTGAACTATCTTTATTCATCTCGCAGAATCCACGTTGCACAAGCATTGAGAAGAGATATTAATGATTATGACAATGAAACCAATATTACTTGGTCTACATTGCAAAATTATATTTCTGAAGATGATACCAAAAGTATCTACGATTATTTGAACTCATAGTTTCAAATTTGTCAAGCGAATCCCTAGAGAAATCTGGGGATTTTTTTTGCGATAGCTGATATAAGATGTGCCCCTTAGCCTTTTGTGCCAAAAGGCTAAACCATGCAATTTATATAAAATTAAGTTTAGGAGAATATCATGGATTTTATATATACATCGGGAACATTTAAAGATCTTGCAAATTATGTAGGTTTGTCAGATAAATTATTTCAAGATCAAGCTGCAATAGCAATCACCACCACTGCAGCAGGAAGAGCTATAATTGCAGCAGCCATTGGTAATTCTCAAATTTCGAATACTGACATAGATGCTTCTACTGTTTTTGCCCAAGCTTATAGAACTAAAGAAGATAATATTCTCACTTCTGTTAATCCAATATTTTATTCTTTGATCGATGCTGCAGATGTTTATTTTCAATCTGTAAAATCGAGCAATATGAGAAATTATTTTGACTCTAAGACCGCAGCAACAACTTTAGATTGGATTAGTTCAGGAACAGCTTATACCACGGGCCTTTCACAATTTCGAAAAATGTATGCCAGGGCCAGGACTGAAGAATTATTGTATCCTCTATATACAGTAACTTCTAATGGCACAGGAAGCACAGTTTATACATCCCCCACTGTCGTTGGATACAGTAGCAATTTCACATCATCCTTATTAGAATTAAGATTAGATGTTGGAGTTGGACAATCAATTACTGGAACAGGAACAACTGTTAATGTTACAGCTATGAGAGCAAATTCAACAACCACAGACCTTATTACTGTAAATGTTGCCACTGGTAGCACTAATGGAAATTATTTTGCAATTGAACCATTTACTGGTAGTTTACAAAAATATTCTTCAGTGACACAAATCCAATTACTTGGAAATTCATCTACAGGCAATACATTTTACATTTGGACTAGATAAAAATCAAATAAGATATATGTTTTAGGGTTTGCTTTGCAAACCCTAAAAGCATGAATGTATATCAAAAATCTATTTATTTGTATTAGCTATTTCCTTGCATTCTATTGTATGAAGCCGTATAATACCTCATCACTCCAAAGCGAGGTAATAGATGGAATTCAGTAAGATTGTTTCGGCATACAAGGAAGAGATTCTCCTTCAGGTTGATTTAGGCAACTATGACAAGGTAGAAATCCTCAACAAGAGCATGAAATTTTTGAGCGAGAGTGTCAAAACTACACCTGTCGTTCAACCTGCACCAATTGTAAATCCAGCACCTATTAGCTTTTCTACAGTTACACATGAAGAGATTGAAGATTTTGTTCTTAAACTTTGCCAGCATAGCCGTAATGGTATCAATGCATCTGAGGCAATTCAAAAATTCTATAAAGAATTTCACCCACGATTTACCAATTGGGATTATCAACTCAATCGCAAAGGTTATCCAAGATGGCAAAATCGTTTCTGGAGTGTAACATCTAATTTGCGTAAGGATAAAATTCTCTTGCCAAATAAGGGAATTGCAGTAAATCGTTACATCATCGCATCAAATCGATAAATCTGTGGTATAATACATTGTTGCTGGCAATAATCCAGCAACAATGTTATCCTCCGGTGGTGGAACGGTATACACGACGGACTTAAAATCCGTTGGCGCAAGCCTTACGAGTTCGAATCTCGTCTGGAGGACTTGGAAGAGGTTAGACAGTAAGAGTAATCCCTGTCATGTCATGAAGCCATATCATTGTAAGTTTTGTTCAAATCGACACTCGTTAACTAGTCACGAAGACGGGCAGAACATAACCTCTTTCATTAGTTTGGGTCGGTAGCTCAGCGGTAGAGCAGTGCCCTTTTAAGGCATTGGTCGTGGGTTCGAATCCCACCCGACCCATTTCACTTGGTCTTATGTCTTTCTCCCAAGTGAATCAATCCCCTTCTTTGTTGCGTAAGGAGGGGATTTTTATTTGCATACATTCTTATAACATGATATAAAAGAGTATGGAAAACACTCAAATCATTCCCACTTATCATGTCGTTGTTGAATTCGATTGGCACTATCCTAGCCAGCCAGTTAACACTGTAGTTAAGGAAGGTATAATTCAAACTGCTTCAACTGATGTTGGACAAGCTTTTATTGATTCATTCAAGGAGAATTATGAAATCGGTGTTTGCACAACCAGTAACTTTGTTGTTACTAAAACTGAAAGAGTATTTACATTTGAAGAGTGGATTGAGAAATATAATCCAGTAGATAACGAAATTTCTGGCTCCAATTCATTTGAAGGTTATGCATTTGATTACTGCAATGATTGTGGTGACCCTGAATGTGTTGCTTGCATGGAATGGGAATTTGTCAAACAACAAGACCCAAAATGTGTCTGGACAGTTTTATCTGAAGATGATGAAGAGTATGCAATTTATTCAGGATTCCATTGGATAAATAGATTCTGCTATTTTGTTACAAATAAACCTGTCGAAGATGAAGATGTATCAAAACCGTATATTGTGATAGAATAGATTTACACAGGGGGTCAATGCTCATAGCCCTGTGTCTTAGTCCCTCTTTTTGCTCATAGGAAGAGGGACATTTTTTAGAGGAAACAAAATGGGACTTGATAATTTTTGGAAGAAGAACCCAGATGAATTTGGTATTGTCAAAGCTAAATTGAAAGTCTGTGGC
>JACCDW011801540.1_pt1 | contig 12488 bp, 13 predicted proteins | sample 7449781 | NCBI WGS metagenome assembly JACCDW01 (sample SAMN15323449, study PRJNA562643) | freshwater metagenome | isolation source: river surface water | place: USA:Blue River Watershed | collected 2017-08-18
GCCTGTTTATGCCAATGCAAACCGCAGCGAATACGCCACGGAGTTCAGCATCAAAGACCGGATGGACTTGACCGCAACCTCGCGTCTTTGGATCGGATTGCGGCACGTGAAATACGACAGAAGCAGCGAACAGAATGATCCCCAAGGGAGTCATTTGAGCGCCATTGATGGCAGTGCCACATCGCCATGGTTAGCACTATCTACACACATTGATGGGAAAACGCTCTACGTCTCCCACGGTTATGGACTAGAGCAATTCGTTACACCTAACGCCAGTGCCTCATTCACCAACCCAGGCGAACAATTGGGTGTCAAGAAAAGCACTCAAACTGAAGTCGGCGTCAGACGCCCCAGCAAGGATCACGGATTCGAGTGGTCTGCCACAGCGTTTCACATTTCGCGACCACTCGCCTACGACATCTTCGATGCCAATACTTGGCTAAGCACCCGCTATTTGGATGGCAAACAAACCCATACGGGCATGGATATCAGTCTGGGTTGGCACAACGCCACTTGGACTTTCAATGGTCAAGCCCAGGTTGTGAAAGCACGCATATCGGAAGTGACTTTGCACCCAGAAATTGGAACACGCCCCCTCAACGTACCCCAGTACACCCTGCGCGCTTTGGCCCAATACCGCTTCACCAACATTCCCGGACTTCGGGCGAGCCTGCGTCTGAGCCACGAAGGATCGCGACGCGTGACCGAAGACGGCAGCATCAACCTGCCCAGTTGGACCACACTCGACTTTGCAAGCCACTACGACACACGCATGAACGGCACGCGCATGCAGTGGACTTTGGCCGTCGACAACCTGGCAAACCTTCACTACTGGCGCGAATCGCCCAAACAATTTGGCCACTACTATCTGTATCCCGGCGCGCCCAGGACCTTTCGAGTTGGCGTGAAAGCCAGCTTTTGAACGAAGCCTGCAAGATTTTTAAAAAATCTTGCCTCTCCTCTCAAAACAGCCCAAAAATCACTCTATAATTCGAAGCTATTCCTCGATAGCTCAGTCGGTAGAGCGCCGGACTGTTAATCCGTAGGTCCCTGGTTCGAGCCCAGGTCGAGGAGCCACCTACAAGCCGCATAGGCACTGAAAAACCTGCTACCTAATCAGTGGCAGGTTTTTCTTTTTGTGGCGCGAAAGTGTAATTCCTGTGTAATTGCGTCAAACGCATTAAATGCAACTCAACTTTTCGTTGAGTCAAAAAATCCGGAGAATGATTCCTCCGAGCCGACTAGCATGACAGACCTCACATGTAGGCAGCTGTCAACCTCTTCATAGACCCACTCCCCCGCCAACGAGTCAAAGTAGTGTTGAACTACACCACTGCGTCGAAATACTTCTGGGCTCAGCGGATGTCTTGCGTTCGGATTGTGAAACACCTGGACTCCATCTGCAATCGTCTCTGTATACTCGCCACCACGGAATCCCGTTCTTACTACCGGCGTTCCATGTGGCTTGCTTGCCCAAGTTGAATTCACGATGCCTTTAATTTTTGGATCTCTGCACATGACATCCACCTTGCCCCAAGTTGCAACGCACGAAAACACAACCGCGCTAATCTCAGACCATTGATCGTCCAGAAAGATTCCCAGTGGCACAGAGGCACCGTTTGCTTTTTCCACAAACCCCAAACTCACGCCCTCCGGGCCATTGGGATAGGCTGATGGATTTTTTAGGTAGGCGTCCTCGTCAACATAATGATCAAATAAAACTGCGCGAATAGGCCTATCGTATTGATACTGAAAATTTGGCTGTTCAAACGGCGCGATAGCTACGACAAAGGGCTTCCCTTTAACATGATCAAGGCTTTGATACTTATCTCTATAGGCGCGAAGCTTTCCAAGGAGCGCATTGGAAATACGGATCATCGCCTCTTTGTTGAGCGGTCCAAATTCCATGTCTTTCAACGATTCAAGCGCCGTGGTTAGGTCTTTCTCCCACTCCTTTGCTTTGCCGTCTGCTGCGTTTGCAGTTGTCGCCTCAACTATGAATTCTCCTGCCTTACTCTTCAAATGAAAATCTGGGGCAGCGTGACTCCAATCAAAGTCGAATCCGTAGTCAGTGAACAGCGCGTTTAGGTAGAGTTCCCAAAAGGAGGAATTAAACGTGGTCTGCAATTCTTGAACAAATTTGTTGTCTCTATCGGGAAACCCCTCCGCCCATCGCTGCAACTCAGCCCTTTCGGCATCGAGTGCTGGGGCCAGGATGGCCTGGAAGTTCTTGTGGAGCTTTTCTGGATGTACTGCAAGTTCAAATAGTTTCATATTGTTGGTTGGCCATATAGAAAAAGGCAATCAGGATGCCTTGGCTTTGTAACGCTCGGACAACTTATCCATCGCTGATTGAATGTGCGCGCCGTTCTGGTGGCTGTAGCGCTCGACCATGCTCAGGTTCTTGTGGCCGCTGATCCGCTTCACTGTGGGCAAGTCAACACCGGCCTGCACCAGGTGCGTGATGGCCGTATGACGCAACGTATGGCGCACTACTTGTTTGACATCTAGCCCCGCCGCCATCACGCAGCGGCGAAATGGCTTGTCCAGATTGACCGTGCGCCCACCCTTGGCTGCGGGTGAAGGAAATAGCCATTGTTCGCCGGGCCGTAACGTGGCGACATAGGCAGCAAGGTATTCACCAAGGTCGGCGGTAATCGGCTGTTCACGCGCTCCGGCCTTGGCCTTGGGGATGTAGATGACAAGCTGTTGCAGGTTGATGTGCTCACGCCGAATGCTCAAAATCTCAGTCTTGCGCATCGATGTGTCCAGCCCGATCTTAATGAACGGATGAATCTGGCGGTTCTGATCACCTTCGGCGATTTTCAGCAGCCGCTCGATTTGCTCGACCGTCAAATAAGTGATGCGCCCCGAGTGCTCTTTCAGGCGTTTGATGGTGGCGGGTCGATGGTCCACCCAGCCCCACTCAACCGCCTTGCTGAAAAGGTGCGACAGCGCCGCCAATTCGCGGTTGATCGTGGCGGGTTTAGTTTCGCCACCGACGGATGGTTTACCGCCCGGCCCATTGGGGCGGACAACCAATTCGCTACCGCGCTGTTTTTTGTAACGTTCCACGTCAAAGGTGGTGATCTTGGCAAGCTGGGTATCTCCGAAAAACGGTGTGAGATGCATCTTCAGGCGGTAGCCCTTCATGGGCAGGTCTTTGCCGTCTTCCTGTACCAGCTTGGCGAGGTATTGGCTGGCTGCTTCGCTGAACGTCAGCGCCAGCTTGCGGCCCTTGGGTAGGTTCAGGCGACCAGCTTTAGCATCCTGCCGCGCCTTGTCGATAAATTCCTCGGCCTGTGTGCGCGTAGTGCCGTCGGACTCGCGCCCGATTACGCGGTGAATACGCTGGCCATCGACCATGACGTTGACACTGAACACGCCATCGCTGTTGGCCTGGCGCTCAAAGGTAATGCCGTGCTCGTTGAGCTTGCCGCCAGCAGCCAACTTGCGCATAGCTGGGCGGGTGAGTTTGACAAAGGTTTTGGACATGGTGGCTCTTGGTATCAGAACGGAATGTCGTCATCGATGTCATCGAAGCCTGATTTTGAGGCTGTCGAGGGCACGGGTTTGGTTTCCTTCCATGCGGGCAAAAGAGCACGCGGCGCTTCGCCGCGGGCAACATTACAGAAGACATCCCAATGTTCCCGAAGACGGTCAAAGCACAACGAACCCTCTTCGACTTGCCATGTCCACTTGCCACCAACCTTGGCGTATTGCCCCCGCCAGAGAGCGCCGTTTTCACGAATCAGTTTCCACCGCTTTTGTTCATCGTGCGTAAGTAAATCTGGATATGTCAGCGCAAGTTTGGCAAACCGATCGGCATCATCAACGTCCCAAAGTTTGGCGGCTACGTCGGCAACTGATGTACCAGTATCGTTCCCATAGAAGCCCTCTTGTAAATACACCCTACTTAAGCAGTCTTCGATTGCCCACTCGATAAAGCTGGATACGGTGCGCCGCTGCTTCAAGGCAGCAAGTTCTGCCAGATAGCGCAACTTCGGATCAAGCCGCACCGTAACTGTCTCGGATCGGGAGAGCTTGCCGCCACCCGCTTTGCGTTTGCTTTCCGGATTCTCGGTTGCCATGTGATGTCCTTTCGTTCAAAAGTTCTGTTACCTTCCGAAAAATTCTATCACCACAAAGGTTCTTTGACAATCTATGTGTTGCTTTATTATTATTGTGCTGTCTTAGAACACAAATAGGAATCTACATGACCCGCCCAGAAATCAAATCCATTGAAGTAGTCACTTACCCGGATGGCCGCATGGATACATGCAATACGTCGAAATACACCGGCCTTTCTGACAAGACTTTGGCCATGATGCGCTGCAACGGCAATGGGCCAAAGTTCATCAAACGCGGTCGCGTTTTCTACTTTCAGTCTGATGTTGATGCCTGGATGAATGCCAATGGCCGCATGACCAGCACCGCCCAAGCCAAACACGCAGCCACCTAACTGGCCCAAGCGGAACAAAAGGGAGCGCACCATGAACGACCTGATCGACCAATTCAAGCAGGCCATTGCCGCGGCTGGACTGACACCACCGACTGAAATCATTGGCGATGGCGAAATCCACCGTTTTAGAGCCAGCGGCAAGCCCGGCCACAAAAGCGGCTGGTACATCTTGCACACCGACGGCATCGCCGCAGGGGCATACGGTGACTGGCGGGAGGGCTTTACGCAAAACTGGTGCAGCAAGGGGGACACGTCCATGACCGAAGCGGAGCGGATAGCGCACCGTGATCGCGTCAAGGCTATGCAGCGCCAGCGTGAAGACGACGTGGCACAGCGCCAGGAATTGGCAGCAGCTGACGCACTCAAGCGCTGGACTGCAGCCACACCTTGCACCCAGCACCACTACCTAACACGCAAAGGCATTCAGCCCAAAGGCGCGAAGATTGAGGGAGACAGGCTGTTGATCCCGATTCGAGACACAGCCGGCACGTTGCACAGCTTGCAAACCATCGCGCCAGACGGCACCAAGATGTTCATGTCGGGCGGCAGGATCAAAGGCTGTTACTTCGGTATCGGCAAACCCAAAGGTGCGCTGATCGTCTGCGAAGGCTTCGCCACTGGCGCAAGCATCCACGAATGTACCGGCCACGCCGTAGCGGTCGCATTCAATGCGGGCAACCTTGAGTCGGTCGCGGTAGCGCTGCGCAATAAGTACCCGGCTTTGAAAATCATCATAGCTGCAGACGACGACCACCAAACCCCAGGCAACCCTGGAATGACGAAAGCCACGGCAGCAGCACAAACAACGGGTGCCACCATAGCGGTGCCCGTGTTCAAGGCGGTGGCAGTGTGAACAACATGACCGACTTCAACGACTTGCACCTATTGGCGGGGCCAGACGCAGTAATGGAGTGCATTGATACAGCCATCAATTCAGTCGCTACTCAAGCACATTCCACGGGGGCTACAGGCAAATTAGGCATATGGTCAGCACCGACGGAGATAAAAACTGATCTTCCAATTGCTCCAGACTTCGACGCGAAGACTCTGCTGCCCCCAACACTGGCCGACTTTGTGCTGGACGAAGCCGACCGCATGCCCTGTTCGCCGGACTACATCGCGGCGGCGCTAGTCGTCTGCCTAGGCTCAGTCATTGGTGCGCGCTGCGGTATCAAGCCCAAGCGCCGGGACGACTGGATCGTCACCCCAAACCTTTTTGGTGGCATTGTGGGTGACCCGTCTTCCAAGAAATCGCCAGCCCTGGGCACGGTGACGCGCTTTCTGGATCGTCTGGAGGCCAAGGAAGCCGAAAAGCAGGAAGATGCCAAGAAGGTATTTGCCGCCGAAACCGCAGCGTTTGAGGCGCACCAGTCCGCCGTTAAGGCCAGCATGAAGAAGGCCGCAGGCGGCAAAGGCGACCACCTCAAAATGAATGCCGCCATTGCAGATTTACAAGACCTGCAAGAGCCTGAAGAGCCCAAAGAGCGGCGCTTCAAATCGAACGACTCCACCGTAGAAAAGTTGGGCGACCTGCTGGTGCACAACCCACAGGGCATGTTGGTCTACCGGGACGAATTGATCGGCCTGCTTGCTTCCTGGGAGAAAGAAGGTAAGGAAGGTGACAAGGCTTTCTATCTGGAAGGCTGGAACGGCACCGGGAGCTTCAACATTGACCGCATCGGACGCGGCAGCCTGCATATAAAAAATCTGTGCATCTCAGTGTTTGGTGGCATCCAGCCGGAATTACTGGAACGTTATCTCGCCGGTATCGCTAACTCATTGGACAACGATGGCCGCATCCAGCGATTTCAGGTGATGGTGTACCCCAACTCAGTTCCCTGGGAATGGCGCGACCGTTACCCGATCAAGGGTGCACGAGAGGCGGTGCGTGATCTGTTCGACCGGCTGGCCTTGTTTGACCCTGTGCAGGACGGCGCAGCGCCAAACGATGACTTTGTAAAACTGCCCCACTTCTGTTTTGACGACGCGGCGCAAGACATATTTGTGGAGTGGTGCACCGAGTTGCACACCATACACATTGCCAATGAACAAAACCCATTGATGCAGCAGCACTTTGGCAAGTTTGAAAAACTGTTCTGTTCTATCGCATTAATTCTGCACTTGGCAGAAGGCTCCATCGGCCCGGTGAACGCCAAAAGCGCATTGCGCGCAGCCGCATGGTGCGAGTACTTGACAGGCCATGCAAGGCGAGTCTATGGGCTGGTGGAGGCAGCAAAGGTAACCACCGCCCGTATGGTCAGTCGCCGCCTGGCCGAGGGCAAGTTGGACGACGGCTTCACGGTCCGCGACTTGGTACGCAAACAATGGTCCGGTGTCACCACCACCATACAAGCAGAAACCACCCTGGCCACTTTGGAGGAAAACGGGCATGTGCAAAGTTTGGATGGTGACAACCCACTAGGTCGCCCTACTGTCCGCTACTTCGTGAACCCGCAAATTAAGAGGGTGCCGAAATGACTACCTGGGCGGAACGGGCAAAAGCGGTACTTTTACAAACAAGCCGGATTGACACTGCCAAAACCGACGAAACAAGCGCGAGGCTTTTGACAGTTTCGGCAGCACCTGCCGGGGCCGTTTCTGTAATGCAGAGGGGACATTCGTCAGTTTTGGCAGTGCCCTCCCATATCGTATTTGAAAAACAGAATTCTTCCATTGCAGTGATCGAAGACCCCGACCGCTGGTGCTGGCCGCATTCATCGGCCATGAATGGTGCGGAGATTGACAGCTTCACGGCGCGCCTGCACCAGTTCACCGACCAGGGCTTGGCAAGCAATGATGGTGAAGCGCTTACCGACAAGCTGGTGGTGCGTGACCGTGAGCAAGACGACCGGCGTGTTTGCTTAGAGTGCAAACACCTTGCAGGGCAAGGAGCAGAGTCATGGCGCTGTGGCAACTGGCAGGCCGCGGGTATCGCTATCCGATCGCGTGATGCGCAACTGCCTGCCGATCTGGTGGTGCAACTCCAGCGTTGTGACGGATTCGCTGCGCCCCCTACATCGACAACTCAAGGAACCGAAGATGAACACAACCACCACTGACAAAACTGCCGAAATAGCAGAGCCCAATCCCCAGCCTTACGAAGTGGTGCGCTTCAACGCTCTCAAGCACGGCATCCTGAGCCGCTACACCGTGCTCAGCCACGAAAGCCATACCGACTATGAAAGTCTGGTCAACTCGCTGATAGATGAACACCTGCCTGTGGGTGCGACCGAGCAACATCTAATTGAAGAGCTGGCCAGCGTGATCTGGCGCAAGCGCCGAGTGCTGCAAGCTGAGGGTGCCACGATCAACAAGGGATTGAAGGAGTCCGCGCGCAATGCAAAGACCGTGATACCGGCCGCAGCACCGTTTGAGATGGGCCTGTCCGGAGAGAACACCGACATTCGCGACCTCATGGATTTGAAACCGGCAGACGTGGCGGAAAGCCAGCAGTCTGCCCGGCACGACATTGATGCGACCAACAAGGCCAGCGCCATCCTACGCAAAGGCAGTGACCGCGCCTACGAAAAAGCCTTGCGCGCCCTTCTGCCCGATACCCGTGAATGGTGGCAAAACTATGTGGATGACGAGGAATACCCCGCCGATGCCACGGGGCTTGCAGCCTTCATCACTGAGCACGTCACGCCATTTGTCTACCAGCAAGAGAAAGAGTCCCGCCACCACGACGCTATCGTCAATCAAACCATTGGCGAAGGGCTGCAAGCCTACCGACTGGAGAAACTTTCACGCTACGAAACACACCTGGATCGCAAGTTTGAGCGCACTTTGGCCATGTTGATCAAGCTGAAAGACCTCAGAAGCAGCCGCGCAGCTTAAAGACATGCGCAATTTTCGGCGGCACTCAAAACACCCAGAATCCAGTATCCGTGCGGGTTGCGGCGAGATCCCTGCGTTTTCAGTTTGCAACACCTGTTCAACTTGCCAAATGATTTCGGCAAAAACCGGAGAGTAAAAATGGGCGGACGTGGAAGTGGACGGCGCAACAGCTACAGCGGCAAGCCAGTGACCAGCGATTCGATGCCGCTGGACATTCGCAAGATCACCCGCAATGGCTTGCTGATGCCGGGAAATAGCTTTGGCTGGCAATGGTTGGTGAACGACCGACAAGTGGCGGGCATCAACATCCAAGTGGATTTCAACCAAGGCATGGAGTTGTCCTACCGCCTGAAGAGCATCGATGAAATAGTCGTGCAACGGATACAGACCCAAACAACACCCTGCCGCATGGGCGGCCACCGCCACTGGTTCACTTGTCCCACTTGCAGCAAGCGTGTTGCGGTGCTGTACGCGCCGGGCCGGTACTTTGCCTGCCGCCAATGCCTTGGACTGGTCTACGCCACTCAGAAGGAAGGTGTGGGCGACCGAGCATCGACCAGGGCTGACAAGATACGCAAACGCTTGAGCTGGGAGGCCGGCATTTTGAATGGCTGCGGCAATAAACCCAAAGGAATGCACTGGACGACCTACCAGCGGCTGAAACACCAACACGATGCGTTGGTGCAAATCAGCTTGCATGACATTGGGCAAAAGCTTGATTTCCTGCTGAAATTGCTGGATTAGTAAATTTGTTTCGCAAAATGAGGGCTTGGTCTTGACCCGTGGCCATAATGTGCCGCATGTCCTTCAAGCTTTCCCTCATTGCGCTGGTCTATCAAAGCGCCTTAACTGATTTAGACCTCGATCCCAAGCTGTTGCATAAAGCCAATGCCTGGCTACAACGGCGAACTGCGAAAGCATCTGACGATCTTTTACTGATCGGCGTCGGGTTCGTTGATGAACCTGCCTTTCAAGCAATGCTGAAACCCTATGGTTTGACCGGTGCCAACATTGATGTCATACCTCCACACGAGTTTGACGAGACTGATGAAACCGCGCTGGGAGACTCAGTCGAGTCCATTGCGGCAAGCTGGATAGCCAAGCACCACAGCAGTGCCATCCCGGTTGTGAAATGGGGTGAATTTCTTCCCGATGCCAATTACCCGGTTGATGGGTGGTGGTGGGTTGGCTTAGAGGCTAAAGACGATGAGCAATCAAGCCTTGCCGCCATCCTAAATGATCTATTGCCAGATGCATTCAAACCGCAGGCGTTGACATGGGCGAGCATCATTTACGAATTTGATGGATTAAGCCCGGACGGTGAAGAGCATGAAATCCATGATGCTGCAATCAAGGTCGTGGCACTGGCACGTTGGCTAACGGGCTTTGATGCGGCAACCGAGAACAATTTTTACGACTTTTCTGCCTCTGAAGCCATCGAGTCTGCTGGACTGGATACCCTGCGTCTTGGCTTTGAAGCTGGCCGAAACCACGAGGCTGAACTGGGCGACTACTTTGACGGTAATGAAGGGACAGACGAAGGTCTGGCCGCTGCTTGCTTGCTAGCGTGTCTTGATGAACGTATGGGAGATATCAGCGCGACACTTTCAAATGCTTTTGGCAGTGATTCCCTCCTGTTTTGGAGTCTGTACCGCAGCATCTGGCCAGACTTCAAAACGTCCAGCGCCGAAAACATGGATGATCTATTGAGTCTTCGCATGAGTGACGAAGGTGAACTAGACCGCCCATGGCGATTTGTCACTGAAGGCTGGGTAAACTTTTCTGAAGAGTAGCCCAATCAACCGGATCTATTTCGCCTTTTTAGCTGGCGCGCGTCGCGTCGTATGCTTCTTTGCTGCCACTTTGCGCGTTGCCGCAATCGGCGCCACAGTTTCACCAGGCGAAACCACGCCATCCGCCGGTGGCATCACCTTCAGGCGCAAACGCGGCCCCGGCATTTCGCCCTCTTCGGTGATCACCACCACCCGAAGCTCACCCGGCTCTGTGATATTGAACGGTGACAACATTACGCCCACACTGGCCGACCAGCGCTTCGCCTCTTCGGGTACTGGTGGCATAGACCGCACAAAGTCATCTGCGGGAACCTCGATAACGGCAAGTTGGTTTTCGCCCTGATCAAGGCGAACCGTCAGCGATTTGATGGGCCGATCAACGGTGGTGGAAATAGTCACCTGCACGCACAGCTTTGGCAGCATTAGCGGCACGAAGGGCACAAACAGCTCACCCTGGTAACAGCCCATGAATGACACCTTGTTGCCCATTTCCTGACGAATGTCGTCGCAAAAAATGGCATGAACAAAACGGTCTGCGTTTTGCTTTGTGGTGGGGTTCTTCTTCATGCTTCCACCTCGGGGGTTAGCGCTTCGACCAGCGCGGTCACAGGCACACCCAACGCGAGGGCGATTTTGCGCATAGTTGATAGCTGGGGATCAATGCTGCCCGTTTCCAAGCGGCCGATATAGGACTGACTGGTTCCGGCCTGGCGGCCCAGTTCAGCCTGCGACCAGCCACGCTGCAAGCGCAAACCTGCCAGCGTCGCACCATCACCGTAAAACGTCTTGGCCACCCACTGCCGCCCTTTGGCAACAGCCTTAGCAGCATTGGGGCTTGCCTCGAATTCGGCCAACAGGTCGTCAATATCCACAGCGTCCGGCGGCACTACGGATGGCTGCGCCATAGGTACTTGACGAATCAGCCACGGCGCACTGGCGGTATTGGCCGCAGTCCCGGGGTCGGTGCTGAGCAGCGTCAAATAGCTCTCAGTGCCGCGTGGTGATGCCGATGGAGTGGTAGGCCGCGAGGATGCGTTGAGTGACGGCGTGATTGGGGTCGTAGTCGAATTCACGATGGATGATGGCAAGGACATGGTAGTGCTGCGTGCTCGGTTGATAGGCGTAAACAATGCGATAGCTGAGGCTGCCCTTTGGGAAGGTCCACAACTTCACGCGCCAAAGGTTAAAACCGGTATTCCAAAATTCAAGCCATTTACTGACATGGTAGGGCTCCCTTCTGGTGTCGCCAAAATCGTGATCGAGCAAGGTTGCAATGATCCTAGGATCATTCTTGGCTTGCTGCAAAAACGCCGCTATTTTTCCCGCTTCAGCCGGATCGCTGACCATCAAGGCACGCAGATCATTGGCCGCATCGGGATGAAGCGACAAGTTTGAGATGATACCAAACTTGGTATTGCGCGTCAATCTGAACTCCCACCATCTAGGGCAGTGGTCGGCGCGAAACAACGGGCCAGCAGCGCATCAAACGTGGCTTGGGCCTTGGCGGTGGCGGTGGCTTGCTGCGCTTGAATGGACATGACCTGATCCATTTTGGCCGCAAAAGATACCTGCAAATCCAATGGTGGCAGCGCAATCTTGAACGCCTTGAGTTCTTTGCTGTTGATATTGGCTTGGCCGATGGCACCCCGAGCCGTATCAAACAGGATGCGCTTCATGTGCTTGGAATTCATGAATACCCAGAGATAGCAAGAGTGCAACTTGTCGGGGTGAACACGCAGCCGAATGAAGTATGACGCTGCAATGGCCTCTCGACTGTCGTTCCATAGCCCGGTCTTACCTACCAAGTCTTTGCTGTTGGTTCGATTGAACAGAATGTCACCCTGTTGAAGTCGGTACTTTTCAACTTCTTTAGCGGTCAGGTTGACGAACTTTAATGCGGACAAGTTCAGGGTGCCTTCGTAGCTGACATTGCCCATGCGGATCAACGGCACACCAGCGCCGTCTTCGGATGCCTTGGTACTGCTGCCATAGTCGGCTGATTCAATGGCGTCACCTAGCGTGCTGACAGGCCATCCCATTGGATTCGTCGCCGGGTCGCCGAACATGTCATTGAACAAAGCCGGAATGAGTTCAGCGGTTTTCTTTTCAGCATCGCGCCGCAGCCGCACGATGCCCTCGGCGCGAGACAGTAGATCTACGATCCGGCGTTGTTCGGTGAGCGGGGGAACCGGGACTTGGGTAGATTCAAAATCGCCACGAACCACATGTTTCATAGTTGAACCATGGGTCTTGCCAGACAGCTCGGAGAGAGCCGTTTTTAGCGCGTAAAACAGATAGTCGGGATCAATCCCCGGCTTGGGCAGGACCTTGAAAATGTGCTGATTCAATAACCCGCGTGTTCCGGTCCACCGATACACATCCAGCGTGGCGCTCCA
>JACCDW011704666.1_pt1 | contig 12487 bp, 15 predicted proteins | sample 7449781 | NCBI WGS metagenome assembly JACCDW01 (sample SAMN15323449, study PRJNA562643) | freshwater metagenome | isolation source: river surface water | place: USA:Blue River Watershed | collected 2017-08-18
GCTAATTGCGCAGCATTTGATGTTTCCGACAAAATGTGGAAGTGTATTGAAGACGGCATTAAAGGAGATGATGATAATGTTGATGCAATGGCAACAATACATAAAGCGGATTTGGGATACTGTAATTTTCTGCATTTCAAGTGCGCAGGAACACGTTCTTGTAGTGCCTGGGTATCCGGCGGTAGTATTGATAACAAGGACAGAACAGAATGAAGATCGAACAAATAATATCGGAAAAGTGGAGCGAGAAATACAAACGCTCAATTAACTGTTCTAACCCTAAAGGTTTTAGTCAAAAAGCCCACTGTGCTGGTCGTAAGAAAAACGAAGATAGACATCCAAATGAACCACCGGAAGGTCCAGAATTTAAACCCACAATGCCTAAAGGCACTGTTAGGGTAGATGTTTCTGATGTTTATGATTGGTACAAGCTAGGTACCCATATTGCTAATCTAAAGGGCCTAGGCCAGCACGACTTCGGTAAGGGACCTCCTAGTACTATCATTTCTTTTGGTAGCGAAGAAGAAGAACACAAGTATATCCAAGACTTATTAAAACTTGGATTAACAACCACTGACATTGATCCTGTTGATCCTAATCAACCCAAGAACATGCCTCGTCAGAAAACAGATCCTACATATAATGTAGAATCCGTTAAAGAAGGTAAATTTAGATCTAGCGACATTGAAGAGTTTAAACCTTCTAATCAGAGCCTAGACGACCTAAAAACAAAATATCTACCCGATTGGGAGATGTTAGATCATCGCATCTTGCAAGCAACATACTTAACTAAAGATCATAGAGAAGCTGACGTTTTTACTAAAATAATTAATAATCTCAGCGAAAGAATGGACCATTTCTGCGAAGTAACACAAGATGTTAATGAAGTTACTATTAAAACAACAACATCAGATGTAAAAGGATTAACAATTTTAGATTTTCAAATTGCAATGTTAATCGATCGTTTTACAAAAGATATCGGCATAGATCAGGCTCCAATGAGCGGAAATTTTGACGAAAACTTTGCAGACGGTAAGAACCCGGGTCGTAAGGGACTAGCTAAACGCAGCGGTGTTAATACTAAGGCAAGCGTTAGTGATCTAAGAAAAACTGCTAAAAATAGCACAGGTGAAAAAGCACGTATGGCGCATTGGTTAGCTAATATGAAAGCAGGCAGGGCGAAAAAGAAATGAGACTACGTGAACTAATAGAGACAGCAAGTGCAGGCGCTACTAGTGCAGGAAGTTTTGCCACCGTAGCAAATCCTCACATAGCTCACAGCAAAAAGAAGCCTAAAAAGCAAAAGCCCACAGATAATGCGCTCGATATGAAGGGCGTAAGTTTATTTGGTGGCAAAACAATCAAACGATAAATACTACAACAATGCGCATTGGAGTTACACATGACTGAAAAGATTAACGAAGGTTTGGCAGATTTAGCTGGTGCAGCAGAACGCGACCACGAAGTGCAGATGGCACGAGCTGAACTATATAAGATTGCAAAGTACGCTATTAAGCTACACGAAATGCTCAAGAATGTTTCTGAAGAGCAGGGACTAGAAGGTTGGGTACAATCTAAGATTACAAAAGCAGCCGATTATATTGGCTCAGTATACCATAATCTAGATTATGAAATGAAGTTTGGTCCAGACGGCGGTGGTGCTGGTCCTGAACTAGAAATTCAAGTAGGCGAAGGTAAAACCCTTAGAGCTCTTGACTTAGAAGATCCATTTAAAGCACGCCTACACACTGCACTTTCTGAAAAAGCAAAGAGCAAGGCTCAACAAAAGTTTATGGGAATGGTTTACGCTGCTAAGAAAGGTGAACCCGCTGCAAGTCCAGAAGTAGCGAAAGTTGCTAAAGGCATGAGCAAGCAGTCTGCTAAAGATTACGCTGCCACAAAGCACAAGGGTAAGCCAGAGCACGTTAAGAAGGACTAAAAATGGACTTTCACGCCCTGCAAAGAAAACTATTTGAATTGGATCCAACAGATCCTAGTGAAGATTTAAAAAAGTTGCAGGCTGCGGCAAAAGCCCCTGTTAATATTGCGCCAACTGTTGACTATCTCAAAGAAAGTGCTAATGTTTCTAAAGGATCACTGCCATTAGATCTTGACAATATAGCAGACTTTGCTAAACTAGCAGGTGTTCATATAAACGAAGGAAAGCAAAAAGCAGCTGACCAAGTTAGAGGTAAAGAATCAACACCAAAAGCAGAGCCAGGTAGAACCAAACATCCATTCAAGGATAGATTAGTAGGCGAAGGCCCGTTGGATGCTGTGAAGCAGGGTATCAAGAACTTTGATCCAGCAGCAGCAGAAAAAGGTATTACAAACTATTTCACGGGCAGCGAAAGACCAAAGAGAGATGCAGGTACTTCAAACAGAAAAGAAGTTAAACCAACAACTACGCTGCATCCGAGACTAATATCAAAGCTAGAACCATTTAAAGGTGCTTTAGAAAAAATCTTTACCTCCGAGCGCGAGTTAAAAAGAGAATTCATTGATCTCATGAAACGTGCAGACCCTAGTTTATCTGTTAGGCAAGAAGATATAGAAGAGGCAGACAACATGAAGATGAAGGCACCAAAACAAAGAGATCCTAATTGGCGCACTATGCTAGCAAAGCGCACCAGTGGCGCAGGTGGTATACACCGTGACAAGAAGTATGACGCTAAGATGGGCAAAGAAAAACATAAAAAAGATTACGCAACAGAATCTATTAAAGAAAAACTATGGGCAGCTTTAAAAGATAAAGATGTTTGATCTTATTATAAATGAGTTCTCCAAAGACATAACATGCACAAAATCCGCTGACCTTAAAGCAGCGGATTTTCGCTGGTACGACAAAGACGGCTTTGAACTTTGTCTAGCAGAGAAAAAACTTTACTCTGCAATGAATTTTCCTTTAACTGAATGTTTGTACCACCTGTGTTGGCAAGACACTTGGATGGATATCTCACATCCAAGACTTATGTTAGACCATTGCATGTTATTACACCGCTGCGACTTTGGTGGTGATGCAGAAAAAGAAATTGCTAACTTAATACCAGAAAATCCAAAAGCTCAAATGCTATTAAAGTCTAAGAAGAAATGGGGATTCGATTTTGCTCTAGATTATTTAGACGATTCAAATAACATTTGGGAAATAGTACATATTGAATGGGATAGCTATAACTATAACGAAGTTGTAGATATGAAAGAAACGATTCAAGAAAAAATTCTCGGCCTCGACTGGGAAAGCATAAGTAAACATATTATTGCAAGAGAAAACGAGTGGTCAACCCTTGAAGGCTTCAAACAAAATGATTGGAAGGCTAGAGAAATATTTGGTTGGACATTTGCAGAAAGAACCCTCAAATCTTTATAAATCTCTTGCTCTAACAGCAAACTCACTATATAATAATTATTATTTTAATCGGAGAACAACCAATGAGTGATCGCACCTATGGCGCTGAAGAAAAGGCCAAGCTAGAAAGACTAGTAACAGAAGGCATTACTGTGCTTCAAGAAATTGAAGACCTACAGGAAGGTCTAAAGGAAACAGTTAAGGCAGTAGCAGAAGAACTAAACATCAAGCCCGCACTAATCAACAAAGCAATTAAGATTGCCCAAAAGCGTGATTGGGAAAAGCATGCTGATTATTACGAAGATCTAGAAACGCTAATTGCAACACTAGGTTATGATAAGTAAAATTAATGCCGCTGAAACATGCGGCATTAAATAATCCAGAGTCGCTCACTTTAAGAGCATGTAGTAAGGCTGCGTTGGCCATAAGCAACGGGAGGCATTTTTGAGTTACGTAGACGCAATTTTTGATAGAGAATCTGACATCATCAGAGTAGTAGAGCGCAAGGATGGAAAAAGACGCTTTACAGAATACCCAGTAAAATATACTTTTTACTACGAAGATCCTAAAGGCAAGTATAAGAGCGTATATGGCTCTCAGCTTAGCCGCATTGTTTGCAAAAACACCAAAGACTTTCGCAAGGAACTTGCTATTAATAACAGCAAGAAATTATACGAAAGCGATATCAATCCCATCTTCCAATGTCTCAGTGAGAACTATCTCAATCAAGACGCACCAAAGCTAAACATTGCATTCTGGGATATTGAGACGGACTTTGATCCGGAACGAGGATTCGCAGATCCTTCAGACCCATTTATGCCTATTACTGCAATCACTGTCTGTTTGCAATGGCTCAATGCCTTAATTACACTTGCAGTCCCGCCGAAGGGCCTGTCTATGGATCAAGCCAAGGAGCTCTGCAAGGAATGGGGTGACAATGTTATACTCTTTGAAAACGACAAGGATGGAAACGGTGAGCGAGAAATGCTCAAGACGTTCCTTGATCTTATCGAAGATGCAGACATTGTAAGCGGTTGGAACTCAGAAGGCTATGACGTTCCCTACACTGTTAATCGTGTAGCTCGCATGTTGAGCAAGGATGACACACGACGTTTCTGCCTATGGGGTCAATTGCCAAAGAAGCGTGAATACGAAAAGTATGGTAAGACTGCTGAAACATTTGACTTTGTAGGTCGTGTACACTTAGACAGTCTTGAACTTTATCGCAAGTATACCTATGAAGAACGCCACAGCTATCGACTAGATGCTATCGGTGAAATGGAAATTGGTGAGAACAAAACTGTATACGAAGGCACACTTGATCAGTTATACAACAATGACTTTAGAACATTCATTGAATATAACAGGCAAGACGTTGCACTACTAGACAAGCTAGACAAGAAACTAAAGTTTATTGATCTTTCAAACGAACTTGCTCATGCTAATACTGTATTGCTACAAACAACTATGGGTGCTGTAGCTGTTACAGAGCAGGCTATTATTAACGAAGCTCACAACAGAGGGCTACAGGTTCCTAATCGTCCAAAGCAAGATGATGAAAACACACAGGCAGCTGGTGCATACGTTGCATATCCAAAGGTAGGTTTACACAAGTGGATTGCATCAATGGACTTGAACTCGCTGTATCCATCTGTGATTAGAGCTCTTAACATGGCTCCAGAAACTATTATAGGACAGCTAAGACCTACAATAACTGAAGCACGTATCCATGAAGATACTAATCTTAAAAAGATGAGTTTTGCTAACAGTTGGGAAGGTCGCTTCGGTTCAGAAGAATACGAAGCTGTTATGTCTCAGCGCAAGGATGTAGCAATTACCATTGACTGGGAAGACGGTCGCAGTGATGTGCTAAGTGGCGCAGAGATTTTCAAACTGATCTTTGATAGTCATATGCCGTGGATGTTAAGTGCTAACGGTACAATTTTTACAACAGAATACGAAGGCGTTATTCCCGGACTACTGAAGCGTTGGTATGCTGAACGTAAAGAACTCCAGCCTATGAAAAAGAAGGCTCAGGAGGCCGGTAATGATACAGAAATTGCGTTCTGGGATAAGCGCCAGTTGGTTAAAAAGATTAACCTCAACAGTTTGTATGGTGCTATTCTTAACCCTGGTTGCAGGTTCTTTGATAAACGTATTGGACAGTCAACTACGCTCACAGGACGTCAAATTGCCAAGCACATGGCTTCTAAGGTAAATGAAATTATCACCGGTAGCTACGACCACGTAGGTGAAAGCGTAATCTACGGTGATACTGACTCTGTTTATTTTAGTGCGTATACTACCTTAAAGAGTGAAATTGATAACGGTAATATTCCCTGGACTAAGGAAACCATTATAACTCTTTACGATCAAGTATGCGAAGAAGCTAATAAGTCATTCTCTGAGTTTATGGGCAAGGCTTTCCATTGCCCAAAGACAAGATCAGAAGTTATTGCGGCAGGTCGAGAAATTGTTGCAGAGAGCGGACTGTATATTACTAAGAAGCGTTATGCGGCATTAGTATACGATCAAGAAGGTGTAAGAAAGGACGAAAACGGCAAGCCAGGCAAAGTTAAAGCTATGGGCTTAGATCTTCGTCGTTCTGATACGCCCGTGTTCATGCAAGAATTTCTAAGTGAAGTCTTGCTAATGGTCCTAACTGGTAAGGAAGAAAAAGAAGTTATTGAACGCATTACACAGTTTAGACAAGAATTTAAAGAAAGACCCGGTTGGGAGAAGGGTTCTCCCAAGCGAGCAAACAAGATCGGTCACTATCAACGCGAAGAACAAAAGAAGGGCAAAGCTAACATGCCCGGACACGTTCGTGCAAGTATTAACTGGAATTCATTGAAACGAATGAATGGTGACAGATACTCTATGGAAATTGTAGACGGAATGAAGGTCATTGTGTGCAAACTCAAAGACAATCCGTTAGGTTATACCTCCGTAGCGTATCCGGTTGACGAGCTGCGTTTACCAGAGTGGTTTAAAGAGCTTCCATTTGATGATAGTGCAATGGAAGAAACCATCATTGACAATAAGTTGGATAACTTGATTGGTGTGTTGAACTACAGTTTAGAAGATACCAAACAACACAATACTTTTTCAAGTCTGTTTGACTTCGGAGACTAATATGAAAATTAAAATCGAATTGGAAGTTGACACAGAGCAACCTCATGACCTTGACATCATTGAGGAACTGATAGAACTTCTAAGAGAATTAGCTGATAAAATGAAATAATATGAAAGTAGGATTTACATGCTCTACCTTTGATCTGTTTCACGCAGGTCATATTATAATGCTTAAAGAAGCAAAGCAACAGTGCGACTTTCTAATAGTAGGATTACAAACAGACCCTACTATAGATCGACCTACTACTAAAAATAAACCTGTACAGAGTATCTTTGAAAGATATGTTCAACTACAGGCCTGTAAGTATGTAGATGAAATTGTTGTGTACGCTACTGAAAAAGATCTTGTAGATATACTTCTTTCTTATCCTATTAACATTAGGATACTAGGAGAAGAATACGAACACAAAGAATTTACAGGCAGACAAGAGTGCATTAGTAAAGGAATTAAGTTCTATTTTAATAAAAGAGAACACACATTTTCTACCACCGAACTTCGCCAACGTGTTGTTGATGCAGAGGCTGAAAAGTTTATGGTAACAGCAAATAATAATAGAGGATCATGAACAAGTTTATCTTTGACGTTGATGGAACACTTACATTAAGCAGATGTAACATTAACGGAGAATTTCAATCTTATTTTTTAGATTTCTGCTTTGCTAACGATGTATACCTAGTGACTGGCAGTGATTATCCAAAAACACTAGAACAATTAGGACAGGACATTTGTGAAGCTGCTAAAAGAGTATACAACTGCTCCGGCAACGATGTATGGGAGGCAGGTGTTAATCTCTATACTAACGAATGGAAACTTCCAGAGAGTGCAGAAAAGTTTTTAACAATATATCTTAACAGCAGTGCTTTCTTATACAAGACAGGCCTTCACTTTGAACATAGGCCCGGCATGTGCAATTTTAGCATTGTTGGAAGAAATGCTGACAAAGCCCAACGTGCCGAATATGTTCGATGGGATGAACGAATTAACGAGCGAGCTAACATAGCTGTAGATTTTAAGCAACTATTTCCCGAACTCGATGCAAAGGTTGGTGGCGAAACAGGTATAGATATTTTTCCAAAGGGCTGCGATAAAAGCCAAATAATTTCAGACTTTGACCTTAGTGATGAATTATTTTTCTTTGGCGATCGTTGTGATGCTGACGGAAATGATTATCCTCTTGCACAACTTATACCAAATACCTTTCACGTTAAGAATTGGTTTGAAACGTTTGAGAAGTTGCAGGAATTACAAAATAAAGGAATTGCTTTATGATATTAACTATTGCCGGCTACGGCTTTGTTGGTAAAGCACATGCTGAAGTATTGAAGGAACACTACGAGATTAACATTGTTGATCCTAAGATTAGTTGGGAGGGCGTTCGCAGTCATCCTACTAACGCTGTTATTATCTGTGTCGGAACACCGCAACATAAATCAGGCGCATGTAATATTAACAGTGTGTACGAAGTAATTGCAGATACCCCTCGAGAAATTCCTATACTTATTAAAAGCACCATTAGTTTAGAAGGTTGGGAATATTTAAAAGAAACTTTCCCAAAACATAGTTTAGCTTACAGTCCGGAATTTTTAAGAGCAGAAACTGCAAGTAGAGATTTTAGAAATACTAGCCACATTTATATCGGCGGTGATAAGGTTGAGTTTTGGGAAGAAGTATTTAAAAAGGCACTTCCTCGAGCATCGACTGTTCGCATGAAGCCACAAGAACTAGTATTCGTGAAATATTTTAGAAATGCGTTCCTAGCTACAAAGGTCAGTTTCTTTAACCAAATGTATGACATGTGTGAAGCATTTGGGATAGATTATAAGAATGTTGCTGCCGGGGTGGGCAATGATCCAAGAATAGGTCGTAGTCATACGGAAGTAACTGAAGAACGCGGTTGGGGAGGTCATTGCTTTCCTAAAGACATTGAAGCTATTTTACACACGGCAGAATTAGAAGGTGTTGAATTAACCCTTATTAACGAAGCTAAAAACTACAACACTAGGATAAGAAAATAAAATGCGCATCTTAATGACAGGGCATAAAGGTTTTATTGGTACTAGGCTCAAGCAGGTTTTAGAAAAAGACCATGTAGTTTACGGGATTGATATTTCGCAAGGCGAAGATGTTAATACTTGTAGTTTAGATTACACTGTTGATCTAGTAATTCATTTGGCTGGTAAGAGTGGCGTTAGGCAGAGCCTTAAAACTCCGAGTGCATATTGGTACAACAACGTTGAAGCCAGTCGCAGAATATTCGAAGTCTTTAAAGACACACGAGTAATTTATGCAAGCTCTAGTTCAGCTTACGAGCCTCACCTCAATCCATATGCAGCTACAAAACTAGTAATTGAACATGCTGCAATGAAACATAGTAATAATCTTGGAGTAAGGTTACATACTGCATATAGTGACGTTCCAAGAAAAGATATGTTTTTTGACAAGCTACTGAACGGAGGTTTGGAATATGCAACGAAGCATTATCGAGATTTTATTCATTTGGAAGATGTTTGTTCTGCTTTTGTTTACCTTGTTGATAATCCTTCATTAACAGGCATAGTAGATGTTGGAACTGGACAAAGTGTTTATATCCCGAGCATTGCACCAAATCTAAAGATAAAGGACTACACACCACACGAACGAACCATTACTAGAGCAGACACAAAAATTTTAACAAGTTTAGGCTTCAAACCTAAATACACCGTAGAAAACTTCTTGACAAGTAAAGGCATAGACGTTACACTACAATATATTACAGGAGAAACCCCATGAAGGACATTTTACAAGACATCGTAGCACATACACATTCACTAGGCTTCCTTTCACTCGTAAAGGTTACTAGCGAAAATGGCGCCACTACAATCGACTCAATGGCTGAAGATCGTTCAGTTATTCTAACATCGTCAACTCATACACCAGTCACTGAGTTTTCAGGAACATTTGGTATGCCTAACTTAGACAAGTTGGCTCTACACTTAAAGAATCCTGAGTACAAGGAAAACGCAAAGATTGAAGTAGTTAGCGCAGACCGCAACGGCGAAACTATTCCAACACACATTCACTTTGAGAATGCCAGTGGCGACTTTGAAAACGATTATCGTTTTATGAACAAGGCAATTATCGAAGAAAAGCTCAAGACTGTTAAGTTCAAGGGCGCAAGCTGGGACGTACAGTTTAAGCCATCAATGGCTTCAATCCAGAGAATGAAGTTGATGAGTTCAGCTCACTCTGAAGAACCAATCTTTACTGTTAAGACAGAAGTTACAGGCGGTGTAACTGATCTAGTTTTCTACTTCGGTGATGCTAGCACACACGCAGGTAAGTTTGTTTTCCAAAATAACGTAACAGGTTCACTCAAGCATTCATGGAGTTGGCCGGTAAGCCAAGTACAGGCTATTCTAAATCTTGACGGTGAATCAACTGTAAGCATTTCCGATCAGGGTGCTATGATGATTTCCGTTGACAGCGGTCTAGCCAAGTATGATTACATCCTTCCTGCTCAAAGCAAGTAATGAATAGTACGCAAATATTATCTGCATGTTTAGCATTCTTAGTCCTGTGTGGCATTGTTTATAGTCACACAGGATGGAAGAACATTAAAGAATGTTACGGCATGTGGTTTACAAAGGAATATTGGACCAATTATAATACTGTAGAGTTTTTAAGTTGGGCAGCTAAGGCTGTTATCATTATTCCTGGCTTAATATTTGGTATTCAGGTTTGGTGGTTATACTTTTTAACGCTAGCAACTAGCCTAACACTTATTTGGGCTAGCAATAAAAAGCTACTACCAACGCTCGTAGGCTTTAACACTATATGGGTATGGATTAGCTGTATGGTTCTAGCACAACATTTGGTAAATTGATGAACAAAGATCTAACAGCAACACAAAAAGACTATGCTGTCTTTCTTCCTGCATTAAGTGGCTTTTATGCCACTTATGTGGGCAAGCAAAGATATGACAATTATGTAGATCCTAATCGCATCCCTTCTAACTTTGCAAACGGAGTTGAAAGTCTCAACTATCTAGATCCTGCTAAGGGCATTTTCAATTACGGTTTTACACTCTACTCAGCAGGTCATGCTGAGCTAGATGTAAACAAACATTCTCCAAAAGAAGACATGGTCCGTAATAGAAATCGTGCTACTAGTTGGATACTAGGTGACAGCGGTGGCTTCCAGATTGGTAAGGGTGTGTGGGAAGGCGATTGGAAAAATCCTAATTGTCCTAAGGCACAAAAGAAGCGTGAACAGGTACTAACCTGGATGGATGCTTACATGGACTACGGTATGATTCTCGATATTCCTGCTTGGGTGGCTCGTTCACCAGCTGGTCAAAAGGCTACAGGTATTAGCACATACGCAGAAGCAGTTCAAGGTACATATATCAACAACGATTGGTTTATTAAGAATCGCAATGGCAACTGTAAATTCTTAAACGTTTTACAGGGTGAAAATCATGCTGATGCTGAAGATTGGTATCAGAGGATGAAACAGTATTGCGATCCAAAGCAATACCCTAATGAGCATTTCAACGGTTGGTCTATGGGTGGTTAAAACATGTGTGACCTTCACCTAGCACTTAAAAGAATCGTTGCACTGCGGTTTGATGGTCTTTTAGAAAAGGGTGTGCAAGACTTTATGCACTTCCTTGGAACATCAAAATTAGAATGGGCTTGTATCTTAACAGACATACAACGAGCAGTTCGTAAGTATCACAATCCAAACTTTACAATTACATTTGACTGTGCAAGTCCGTTCTTAGCAACTGCTAACGGACAAATCTACATTCAAAACGAAACAGAAGACAGATCCAAATGGACCTATCGAATGGTTCCTAGTGTTGACAATAAAAAGTATGCCACAGACTCTAGACTGTTTAGAGATGCAGTTTTAAATGACGGTATCTTCTCTAACTTTGAAAACAGTCCTGTAACTGAACAACTCAAAGTAAGTGATGTTTGTGTATATGCACCCGGTGACCTAAATAAGATAGGAAAAGAAGGAAAGACCTCATGGGATAGTTTTTCTTATGCTATTCAAATGGGTCACAATGTTTGGAGTCATATCAACGCTGTTCAAGAAGCCAATAGGCAGTATGACACAGGATCTTGTCCAAACATGCTGGTACAAGAAAAGTTTGATAGACTGTATGTAAGAGATGTAATTGATGCTATCTTTGCCACTAGCGATAGAGACAAGGCTCTAGCATTAATAGACAACCATTCAAAATTTTGGATGGCAATTCCAGGTACTAGAGGCAATGTTGGTAAAAAGACCATCAATGCTGACACCTACTACTTTAAACTTTTTGACGAAATTCAACCTGAGACTCAAACAGAAGGAGTTGGTTACGATGGTGAGTTTACTGAAGAGCAGGAACATAAACTGGAGGAACTCGAGGATGAGCAACTTTGAAACGGACTACGATAAACTTGTAGCACACCTTCAAGAACTTTATAAAAAGCATAGAGAGCTTGACGACGAGATAGATCTGTTGTATAGTAAGTATGTGTCTGATTCAATAGTTAATAGGTTAAAAACCAAAAAACTTTGGCTCAAAGACGAAATCAATTTGTACGAAACCAAACTTAAGGCACTTGAAGAATGAAGCGAGACTATGCTGACGGAGTCGCAGACAACGTTGAGTTTTTTATTGGTAACGAAGTAGAACATACACCTGCATACGGAATGCGCACACTGTTTGTAACTGGTGTTCAAGCAATTGATGCTATTGATTTTATTCTAGGAGAGGCTAATAGTTCTCTAGATAAAAACAAACATATCAACCACATTTTCTTCGGTGCTAATCACAGTTACAATCCTCAGGAGTTTGACGAACACAAGGCCTGGGAAGATATGATTAGTTTCTTCTTAGATAAGGATTACCTTTGCAGTTTGGATATTCCAATCAATCAAGTAGAAGAATTTCACGAAGGTGGACTGTGCGAATACGACAATTTTATTCCGCAGATTCGTGTGCCCATTCCTTACATCCGTCTTTGGAA
>JACCDW010851766.1_pt1 | contig 12485 bp, 6 predicted proteins | sample 7449781 | NCBI WGS metagenome assembly JACCDW01 (sample SAMN15323449, study PRJNA562643) | freshwater metagenome | isolation source: river surface water | place: USA:Blue River Watershed | collected 2017-08-18
GGAGGAAACGGAGTTTCAATACCGATAACTGGAGTTTCAGTATACTATGCAGGAGGTGGAGGAGCAGGAGGCGGCGCTGGTGTAGGTGGTGCAGGCGGTGGTGGCCAAGGCGCCTTAGAAAATCAACCTGCTTCTGGACCCGTAACCGGGACTACAAACTTAGGCGGTGGAGGTGGCGGTGGCGCTTCTGGAGGTGTAATTGGAGGGGCAGCAGGAGGAAGAGGAGTAGTCGTCATTGCTTATCCAACTAGTTTTAGTAGTATTTCTTCAGTAACAGGAACTTTAGTTTATACTTTAGATACTGTAACACGACCTGGTTACAAAGTTTATAAGTTTACTCAGGGAACAGGAACTATCAGTTGGGCTAACTCTCCAACGTATTCTGTAATTGCACCGTCATCTATTGATGAAGGCAGTGCAGGAACATTTACAGTTAATACTTCTAATGTTAACAATGGCACTACTTTATATTGGACAATTAGTCATGGAACTTCGGTAGCGGATGATTTCAGTTCAACTAGCGGATCGTTTGTTGTAAACTCGTCGCAGGGAACATTTACTGTTACTCCTAGTGCAGATAGTACTACTGAAGGCAATCAAACTTTTGCTGTTCAAATTAGAACTAATGATATAAGTGGAACAGTTGTTGCCACTAGTGCAACAGTGACTATAAATGATACTAGTGTTGATCCACAATCTTTTGCTTTTAACACTGTGCCTTCTTCAATTAATGAAGGAAGTGCCGGAACGTTTAGTATTACTACCACTAACGTTTCTGACGGTACAACATTATACTGGACAGTAAATCATGTATCTACTAATGCATCGGATTTTACATCCGAAAGTGGTTCTTTTACAGTAACCTCTAATGCTGGAAGTTTTAATGTTACAACTGCTGCAGACGAGACAACAGAAGGATCAGAAACCTTTCAAATACAAATTAGAACAGGTAGTATTAGTGGTAGTGTAGTTGCTACCAGTTCTTCTGTTACTATAAATGATACTAGTCTCACACGTACATATTCGGTTACCGGATCTTCATCAGTAAATGAAGGTAGTAGTTTAGCTCTTAGTGTAACTACATCGAACGTTCCTAACGGTACTACATTATATTGGACTATAAATCACGGAACAACTGCTGCCGCAGACTTTTCTGCAACCAGCGGAAGTTTTAGTATTTCAGCTAATGCAGGAAGCTTTAATGTTACAACTGTAGCAGATGAAACAACAGAAGGCAATCAAACTTTTTCTGTTGAAATTAGAACGGTAAGTACCAGTGGAACTGTAGTAGCCACTGCAGGACCAATTACAGTAGTAGATACAAGTTTAACAAGAACTTATTCGTTTGGTACTATACCTACTAGTATTAATGAAGGAAGTTCGGGAACCTTTAATGTTACAACTACTAATGTGCCTAACAGCACTACTTTGTATTGGACCATAAGCAATACAACTACTGCTAATGCAGATTTTTCTTCGACAAGTGGTAGCTTTACTATTACATCAAATGCAGGAAGTTTTAGTGTAACAACAAGTGCAGATGCTACAACAGAAGGATCGCAGTCTTTCCAAGTTCAACTTAGAACTGGAAGTACTAGTGGTACGATAGTAGCTACCAGCAACTCTGTAACAATTAATGATACTAGCACAACACCTCAGTTATCTCCAACTATACAGTTGTTAACTAATTATACAATACCTGTAACTAGTCTTCAAACTAAAGCCAGTGGAATTAGAATAACTAGAGATACCTCAGGACCAGCAACACAAAATTGGAGCATCAGTACAAGTTTAACTGTGCAAACAGGAGCAGGAAATGGCGTATCATCAGGTACATTGACTACGTCTTCTACTAATGCTGTTGTTATTTTCCAAGCACCTCATAGTACTACGAATGTAACAGTAACAGTAACAGGATCTGGATATACTAGTTTTAGTAATACCTATTCTATATCAGCAGTTTCGATTTATTCTCCATATAACTTTAGTAGAGGATATCCACAAGAAAGTGGAGCAGATGCGTCGAGATTAAATATTGCTACTAACTTAAATGGAGCCAGTCAAGTTTACAGATCAAATAATGCATTTACAGCCAATGGTACAACAAAATATGGGCTATACAGAGCACCGGACTATTCCGGAGTAAACTACTGGGCCAACTGGGCATTTGTAAATAATGCAGGTAGCATAACTAATCAGACCTTTTATGATAACTTCTTTGGTGGATTAGGAGGCGCAGATGCAACTAGAGCAAGTACAAACTCTAAGTCGTTTGACAGTGGAACTGGTTATAACGCTCTTTACGATAGACCATAAGAGGACACAATGTTAACAGATGAACAAATTACTAGTATGTTTTTAGAAATTATTAATGAATCACCCGATGAAACACAGTTATCAATTTATAGAAATTCAACAATTGAAAAGTTAACTTGGGCTCTTAATAGAAAATTAGCAATAGATAGAGACCCGACATATACTCAAAGATTAGCAGAAAATTTTCAGCAATACATGGCAGCTACAGACGAAGAAAAAGCTGTTTGGCAATATCCAGATCCATTACCTCCGTCTTAATAGATATACAAATAGGAATTTTAAATGACAACTAAAGTAACAACACCGGTTTTAGATGTAACAACATTTGATATTCCGGACCATTATATTGGAACAACAGCAATTGATTTTAACCGATCTAGCGGAGCCCAAACTTTAAATGGCGTTAGCATCGATGGAACTGCTGCTAAAGCAACTAATATTGTAGGAGGAAATAATTCTACTTTACTAGGATCTATTCCTTATCAAACAAATACAGATACAACTGCATTGTTGTCTCCTAATACAACTACTACTAAAAACTTCTTAAGTCAAACAGGTTCGGGCACTAATGGTGCTGCACCGTCGTGGAGTACAGTGTCATCTACTGATGTTGGTTTAGGAAATGTCACAAATGAAAGTAAAGCTACGATGTTTACCAGTCCGACATTTACTGGCATTGCTACATTTCCTACAAATATTGAAGTTGTAACTACCTTAACAGGCGCCACAGGAACAGTTATACACGATTTGTCTGCTAGTAATTTGTTTTTTCATTCTAGTATATCTGGAAGTTTTACAGCAAACATAACAAACGTTCCAACTACAAATGATAGATCAATCGGAGTTACTTTAATCTTATCTCAAGGAGCAACACCTTACAATGTGAGTGCATTACAAATTGATGGATCGGCACAAACAATTAAATGGCAAGATAATATTACACCTGTTGGTACTGCGAGTAAAACAGATTTATATTTTTTTACATTAATTAGATCCAGTAACACATGGACAGTAATCGGGTCTGTAGCTTCATTCGGATAACACTATGCCATCAATACAAAGACTTTCAAGTAGATCAGTAGCAGGACAAAGTTTGAGAAAATTTCCTCCTGCTAATGTGCCTCCTCAGTGGATGGGAGCAGGATCGACTAGTAACGGTCTTGGATTTATTCATAGAAGATATGTATATACCCTTCCGTTTTCGTGTACATTTCGTTTAGAACCTGGTGATTATCGAGTTACTCTGTATGGCGGAGCCGGCGGTTACTCTAAGTCTGCAAATGGAGGCGGCGGTGGCGGCGCTGGAGGCGGTATCACACATTTTTTTACCGTAGCTACTACAACTAATGCTACTATGGTGGCAGGCCTGCGTGGAGGAAATGTTCCGCCGTTTGGAGGTAGTCAGCCACCTGGAAGAAGAGGGTTAGGTGGTCTAGGATACAATGTAGGCGGAGACGGGGCAGGAACATCAACAGGTGAACTTGTTGTAGCATATTCTACACCTGGAGTTTATTCTTTTACAAGTCCAGGAACAACTGGCCAAACCTGCATTTTTGAAATCCTTATGATGGGAGGAAGTGGCGGAGCCGGTGGATCTGATACAGGTGCTGGAGGTAATGGGGGTCCCGCCAAGGCATTATTTGGAACATACATTGGACCTGCTAATACTACTTTTAATGTGCTAGTCGGGTCTGCAGGCGGCGGCGGATCTTCTGCTGTAACAGGAACAGGAGGAGGTAGTGCTGGAGCAACATCGGGAGTATTTGCAGGCACTTATCAAGGAGGCCGAGGAGGAAATGCAGGAGGATCTGGTACTTCAGGAGGAGGAGGAGGCGGTGGTGGAGCCACAGTTTTAAGACATCCTACTTTAGGAGACATATTAATTGCAGCCGGCGGAGGAGGAGGAGGCGGTGGAGGAAACAACACTGGCCAGCCAGGAGGCCGTCAAGGAAGAAATGGATCATTATATAATGTTGCTACTGCAAATACCAACGGAACTCAAGGAGAAGATAAAGGAGGCGACGGTGGTGGTGGCGGTGGTGGCGGTGGTGGCCAATTGGGAGGTTTGGGAGGAACTAATGATGGTTCCGATTTTGGAGGAAATGGCGGCAATGTTGGCAAAAGTTATGTGTATCCTGGTCTAAGTTTTACAGAATCATTTGTCATGAATGGAGGATTGCAAAACGGCGGAAGCGGTGCTAATGGTTATTTTAGAGTACGTTGTCAGATTAATGCAAATCCTGATCCTGCTCCTTTGTACAACGGTGCAGGCGGTGGCGGATCTAGTTATTTTTCTGTATCTGGATTGTTTACACTTATAGCTCCAGGAGGCGGAGGCGCAGGCGGAGGATCCGATTCAACTAACGCTACATATCCTTCTACTGCTGGAGGTAAAGTAGGTAACGACGCATCTGGAGGACTAGCTGGAACAGGAGGTGCAGCAGGAGCTTCGGGAACTTCAGGAAGTGGCGGAGGAGGAGGTTCTGCTAATACATCGACTGCAAATTATGGAGGCGGTGGTAAAGGAGGAGTAGCAACTCTGCCAGCAGGTGCAGGTTTATTTGTAGGATCGGACGGTAGACGTTTTGTTTACGGAGAGCCAGGCGGACAAGATACAGAACAATACACTATCCTTTCTAGTTTTGTTAACGGTCCAGCTAAAGGTGGACCTACGTTAACTGATGGTAACGGTGGTATACTTATTGAAAAAATTACAAGTGCAGTTGTTCCTTCATATACTATCGATTATGTAGTAGTCGGAGGCGGTGGAGCCGGCGGTGGCAATGGAGGTAATAGTACTGTTGGTGGAGGTGGCGGCGGTGGAGTAGTCACTGGAAGTATAACAATTACTAAGTATTCTACTTTTAGAATTGAGATTGGTGCAGGTGGTACAGGTAGAACTGGAAGTCTAGATGATGGAAGAGTTGGTAATCCTGGACAACCTACGTATTTATATAGACCAAATGGGACAATAATTTCAGCTGACGGCGGTAATCCTGGAGCATACGGATATGGTGGTATGAGTGGAAACGGATTTGGTGCATTAGATCAACCTAACTATGGTGGAGGTGGAGCAGGCGAAGCAGCAGGAGCAGGCGATGCTACTGCTCCTTATGAATTTCCAGGAAGGGGCGTAAATCCAGTTGCAGCTCAAAATGGTAGCCCTGTTGGACGAAGTGCAGGATGGTTTGGAGCGGGCGGTGCAGGGTATAATGGTAGTGCGAGAGAATTTTTTGGAGGAGGCGGAGCTTTTCCTGCAGGAAATGGAACAGCTAATTCAGGTGGTGGTAGTGCAGCGGCGGGATTTAATGCAGGTGCAGGAGGAAACGCAGGAAGCGGAACAGTTCTCTTAAGAATACCAGACACTGTTGGCACAATATCTAATAGCTCAGGAGCTCCGTCGATTAATACCATAACAGGATATATAATTTACGCCTTTAAAGGCAACGGAACTTTTACACTTTAATATGGCACATTTTGCGAAATTAGATAAAAATAATATAGTTACAGCAATAAATGTTGTAGCAAATGAAGTATTATTAGACACTAGAGGTAGAGAAGTTGAAAAAAATGGAATAGATTTCTTGGCAGATTGGTCCGGTGGACACAAGAATTGGGTGCAGACATCTTATAATAATAATTTTAGAGTGAGATATGCAGCAGTAGGAGATACCTATGATCCTATCAGAGATGCTTTTATACCTCCTAAACCTTACCCTAGTTGGATTTTAAATGAAACAACTTATGATTGGGATCCACCTATTCCATTTCCTTCCGATGCTGTAACTTTAGATGATTATATTTGGAATGAAGATATAAAAAACTGGGTTAGATATACAAAATAAGCTTAAGATAAATACTCTAAAATGAGGATTTATTGTGGCTAATTCAGTTGCTATTGCAGATGCATTTAGATTTATTACATTACCAGATGGCAGTACAATTGCTGCAGATCAAGTAGGAGATACTCTTACATTTCAAACGTCTGGTGGTATTTCAATAACGTCAAATCTTGCGACAGATACATTAACTTTTACAACAGCATCTGGTTCAGGAAATGTTTTCCTTGCAACCGGAATTGCTAATTCTACACACTATGTTACTTTTACAGCAGCAGATACGGGCGAACAAAATGTTTACTCGGATACTACATTAACATATAATCCTTTTACTAATGTTCTAAGTGCATCTTACTTCAGTGGAGATGCTACTAACTTAACAAATGTTCCTGCAGGAAATTTAACAGGAACTATTCCTAGTACAGTATTAGGAAATTCCAATGTATATATTGGAACTACATCTGTTGCATTAAACAGGGCATCGGCGTCACTAACTTTAAATGGAGTTAGTATTGACGGTAATGCCGCCACGGCAACTAATGCTACGAATGCAAGTGCAGCAACAGCCGCAACAACTTCTACAAATTTAGCAGGCGGTAATAATTCTACATTATTAGGATCTATTCCCTATCAAAGTAATACTGATGTAACTAGTTTGCTATCTCCAAATACAACTACAACTAAAAAGTTTTTAAGACAAACAGGAGACGGCACTAACGGTGCTGTTCCTGCATGGGATACAGTTACAGCTACAGATGTTGGTCTAGGTAATGTAACTAATGAAAGCAAAGCAACAATGTTTACCACGCCAACCTTTACTACAAGCATGGACGGCAGTGCTACATTTAGTGCATTTGCCAGTGTTAGTTCATTAACAATTGGTTACACAGGGAATACAGGATCAAATACTACTATTTCTTCTGGAACTTTAACAACAGGTGTACGTAACATTAATATTGGTATCGGTGGTTCGGTAGGTTCTCAAACAGACATTTATATTGGATCATCACAAGGGCCCTCTAATACGTATTTGCAAGGAAACATCACACTAGGTTATAACACAACTAATCCTTCTGTAACAATCAACGGGCATCCTACTATTGAAGGTGTTACTAGCACAGGTGCTACTGGTACAGGTAAGTTTGTTTTTGACACAACACCAACGTTCACAACAAGCATTGATGGCAGTGCCACATTTGCAGCATTTGGTAGTTCAACTGCATTAACTATCGGGCCAACAACTATCGGAACTATAACTATTAATTCAGGTATTATATCGAGTGGAAGTAGAACTATTAATATAGGAATTGGCGGCGAAGCAGGTAGTACAACAAATGTTTATATTGGAACAGCACAAGGAGGAACTTCTGACATTTACTTACAAGGTACTGCGAGATTAGATAATACCGAAGTAGATGGCAATCTAAACGTCAATGGTGGTACGATAACTGCCAAGGATGCTGTGACTAATCGAGATGCTGTTGCACTACAGGCACGTGCCGGCGGATCTAGTTCTTATGTTGCCACATTTACTCCTACAACTTTAACAGCAAGCAGAACTATTACAGTACCGGATGCTACAACAACTATAGCAGGCACAGATGCTGTTCAAACACTAACAAATAAGAGAATCGATTCTAGAGTTTCCAGTGTTTCTACTACTTCATCGATAACTCCTGATGTATCATTGTATGATTTGATTTGTGTAAACGCATTGGCAGAAACACTAACGATCAACGCTCCTATTGGCACACCGGTTGATGGTACAAGAATAATGTTTAGAATTTTAGATAACGGTGTATCTAGAACAATAAACTGGAACGCTACATATACATCAATCGGAGTGTTATTACCCACTTCAACACAAGCAAATAAAACAGTATATGTTGGTTGCATTTATAATGCTGCTCTTACACGATGGGATGTAATAGTAGTATTACCACAGTTCTAAGGTAATAAGTTATATGGCTAATCGTTATTGGGTCGGTGGTACAGGGAGTTGGAATACTACAAATACTGCTAATTGGTCTGCAACAAGCGGCGGCGCTGGTGGTGCAACTGTGCCAACAAATATTGACGATGTTTTTATAAATGCTGCTAGCGATTTAGATCAAGATTTAGGTTTTACAGGTGTTTGTAGTAATACAACAAGAATAGCAACTTTTCCTACTATTCCTGCAGCAGGCAGAGCATATCGTGTAACAACATCAGGAGTTGCATCGGCTAGTGTAACAGCCATCACTTTAGCTCTTACAAATATTTCAACTAACGAATCCCTGTATCCTAACAACAACGGTACAGAGGATGAAGGGTCTTGGGTTTTTACTCCAGGATGGAATATCACCTATTTAGGTGCAAGTTACCCAGACATATTTCTTAATACTAATTCTTATCTATCTTTTGGTAGTATAGGATCAGGATATACAGTATTTGACGGTGCCAATCCTCCAGTTCCAAAAATAATGGTCAGTGCAGGCGATGGCAGAGGTATAAGAGTTTATAGTGCAACAACAGGAACATCTCCTAATCAAATTTTTATTATAAGAGCAGAGTTGACTAAAGATTATACAAATTATGGTCCTGCTGACATGATAATAGAATACAAATTTCCACAAGCAAATCCAGCAAATATAGAAGTACATGTTCAGACGAATGCAAGAGCATTAACTGGTACCACTATATCTATAGATGACGCTGTTCAAGCAAATAATCTAACGATATCGGGTCTTGATAAAACAACGGTATTAACAGGAGGAGGAGATATATATCTCTATGGTTCGCTGTCAATGGCAAGTAATGCATTGTTTACAATAACACATACTGGTATTTGGAATTTTTCAGCAACAACAACTGGTAAGACAATAAACACTGGAGGGTACACTCTTAATTACGTTAACATAGGAGATGTTGGAGCAGGATATACGTTATCATCGGCTTTGAATGTCACTCAAGATATTACTTTTTATGGAGGAACATTCAGCACTTCTGCCAGTAATTACGCAATTAATGCTGGCGGTATCTTTCACACTGGTATTAACTTACAAACTCTTACCTTAAATGGGTCTACAATAACGTGTTCAGTTTGGGACATGGCATTCGATAGTAATACTAATTTAACTCTTACCGCTGGTACATCTACAATAACAGGACTAACTACATTTTACGGTGGAGGAAAAACTTACAGAAATGTTACGTTTAACACTGCTACATCCACTAGCGGAGAAATAAGTCACACTAACACTATGTTAAACTTGACACTGCCGTCTGGTTTCACTAGTCTTTATACTTTTACCGTTTCTGCCAGTCAAACAATAACAGGAACTTTTACTTGTTCAGGATCAGCTTCTATAAATAGAATTTTTGTAAAAACTGTATACATAGGTTCCTCGATGACACTAACTTGTGCAGCAATCAGTGCCATGACCGATGTTGATTTTAGAGATATTACTATAGCTGGTGCTGCTGCACCTAAATCAGGAACTAGATTAGGAGATTGTGGAGGTAATTCTGGAATTACATTTGCAGCAGGCACTAGTAAGTTTTGGAATCAACCTGCTGGTGGTTATTGGGCAAGCGCATCATGGGCTCTTACATCAGGCGGCGCTGCTTCTATTAATAATTTTCCTCTCGCGCAAGATACTGTTGTTCTCAATTCCACTGGACTAACTCCGGGACAAACGATAACAATTGACAGGGCTTTTAATATTGGAAGTATTGATGCCAGTTCTTTAGGTAGCGGAAGTATAATAGAATTATTAAACGGCGTCGATCCTACAATGTACGGTAATTTAACATTAGCATCAGGAGTAATACTCGGTAGTTCTTCGTATTATCCAGGAACAATAATATTTTCAGGTCGACTTGTAGCTAGTATTACACAAGCAGGTGCAACAATTAATTGTCCAGTAAGAGTTGATGCTGTCTTGGGCACAGGAATAATTTTAACGGAATCTACTGTTATATCTAATGGATTTGCATTTTACTCTGGAACAGTAAATTTTAATGATTTTGATCTTACTGTCACAACATTTTTTTCTGGTTATGCTTATTCTAGATTCATCGGAATGGGGCTAGGTTCTTTATATTTGACAGGAGGTAGTGGAACTGTTATGACTACAACACCATCAGGATTAACGGTCTCTGGGTCATTTAAAAATGTTTATTCTACATATTCTGGATCAGGAACTAGAACTTTTGCTTTTGGCAATTTAAGTCAATCTCAGGCCTTCAATGTGATCATAACAGCAGGAACTGGACCAGTACGTCTATTTAATAGTAGCTCTGATAAAATAAAAACAGTACAGTTCCAATCAGGATTCACCGGCTCATGGGAAATTACAGTTAGTGGTACTTTTTACAATAGTCTTTATCTAACAATGAATATGACAGTTACAACCACTTCTACATATACTTTAACTTTTGCAGGAACTGGCAGCAGTGGTATAGAATATGAGCAGATATCTACACAAGGTGTTGCAATACCAGCTAATATTATTTTGAATAGTACAATTAAGAATTGGAGTTTACCTTATGATTTAAATTTAAATTATAGATACCTTCAACTAACTGCCGGAGAATTGGATCTTAGTGGAAGTATAGTTAGTCCTGGTATTTTTTACGCAACCGGAACTTCGTCAAAGACTCTTACATTTAATTCTGGTACAATAAATTTAGTCGATACGGGCTCGGGAACAATGTGGAATGATACGTCTACTAATTTTACAATTCTACAAGGAACTGGTATAGGAAAAATACAATTTGGAAGCACATATGGTAATACAACATTTGCAGGCAATAATAATCAAATTAGAGCTAATTTAGAAATTTTTGGATACAATCAAGTTACGATTACAGGTAATAATTCTTTCAATGACATTATAACTACACATCAAACACCATTAATCGCATTCACGGCAGGTAGCACAACTACGCTAACTAATTTTACTTTATATAAAGGAACTATAGCACTAGGTCCTACATTATCGGTTACTGGTTCGTTAGAATATGGAAGAGCAGATAATATCAGTGGAAGTGTTGTGTTAGATCTATCTAGCCTAGTTCCTACAGGCAAGATAATCGGTTCTGTTAGTATAGATAATATACAAATAAGAGGCGATGTAGACGGTACCGGAGGACTTTTTACAGTTGCTGAACGAGTCAACTTATCTGTAGTAGGAGGAAGCGGATCAAACGCTTACTCCTCTGGATTTTCTAGCTCAGTATATGTAACAAGATCGTGGCTTGGAGGAGCACCGAATGTTACTAACAATACGATTATTGTAAATTATGCTCCTACTTCTACGGTTAACGTATCTCCTTCAGGAATGCCAAACGGTTATTTTTGGCAAGTTCGATTTAATTTTACAATATCTTATTTAGAACCAGCAAATTTCCGAGAATTGCCAAGATTAAGAAGTACCGTTGAAGGGACAAAATTTAATTTAAGTAAATCCTCCGGTGACGTTAACGTAACATTACTAGATATAAAAGACTCTAACGTCACCGGAGGTGCAAACTGGTACTTAACTTATCCAAAAGATAATGGTAACAACTCCGGGTGGAGATATATCTATACTCCAGGGGGCGGAGCTTTCTTTGGATAATATTATTGAACTTTAAGAAGTATAACTTCTTCGTTAATACGACCATTCAATTTAGTATCTGTTGCATTAATATCATCTAAGAATTTACGCAGTGCAACTTTACCAGCCGATTTAAATTCTTTCAACTTGTCTTCAGGTTTACGAATAGTCTTACAGACACTTTCGGTTTCGCTAAAATTAATAATTGTAGTACCTTTAACGTTAAGTTCTTGATAAGGTGCTGCAACATACTTACCAAGTTTACGTGTTTTAGTATTATACACCCAAAGTTCTTTAGCCCCAATAATATCTGTAGGATTGATACTAACCAATTTCAGTTCTTCAAAGGTTTTCATGAACTTTAGTTTAGCAACAATCTTATCCTTTGGTTGTGCTTTTTTAGCACGAGGCTTACGATTAACCTTACTTTCTTCCATTAGCATGGTGCAGGCATTTGAAACTTCAGTCAAAAATGCAATCAGCTTTTTCCATTGATTTTTATTTCTGTGACCGTATGCTTCTTTCAGTTGTTCATCCGCACCAGGACTAGTAGCTTCAACTATCTCTGCTAGTTGTTTATCATAAAAGTTTTTAATAATACGTGCATGAGCAGCTTTTGCCTCTTTTGCCTTAAGCAGATTAATCACTTTAAACGCTTTTGGATCAAAGTTATCTGCATCTTCGTGAAAGTTCTCAATGGCGTTTTCAATTTCTTCAGTCATTAAAAGACTAGATTCCTTTAAACGAC
>JACCDW010480901.1_pt1 | contig 12484 bp, 15 predicted proteins | sample 7449781 | NCBI WGS metagenome assembly JACCDW01 (sample SAMN15323449, study PRJNA562643) | freshwater metagenome | isolation source: river surface water | place: USA:Blue River Watershed | collected 2017-08-18
ATAAACAGCAAGACCCTTACAAGTGGTATGAATGTGTAAAACGAGTGCTGCCTTTCCCCTAAAAACGAAGCTCTAAGTAGAGCAAATGCAGAAACAAGGAGGAGGCAAACGAAATGGGAAACAGCAAGGAGGAGGCAACGACCCGACATGCGGTTGCGACATGCAAGCAGGATGGCCCCCTGCGTCTAGCTTTCCTCGCGGTGGACTTCAAGGAGGGGCTATCAAAGAGGCAAAATTTTCTTTTTCGTATAACGACAATGAAGGAAAGAGCCATTCATACGAAGGTACTCTTAAAAAGAAAAACAACAAGGGGAACAACAACAAGAGAAACAACTTGATGAATGAGTCTATGACTATGAACAACAATGTAAATTCGATGAATATGAAAACCAACAAGACAAAGAAAAACAAACCCTCTTCGGCACCCAATGGTTACAATAATCTTGCCTTGAAAGGAAAAAAATATTATAAGAAACGGAACTCAGGTGAAGTGTTTGAAATCACAAACAATGGAGGTCTCGGAAAATCTATGGGCTTCTATGTGACTCCAAAATCGGGCAAACCTTATTTAACACAGATGCCTCCTCCGCTTGAAAATGAAAAGCCAGAGACCCCGAATGTAAATCTGAAGAAAACAGTCCCCATCACTCCTATCAAGACAGCTACAGAAAAGCTTGAAACGGAAATGCCTCCTGAGCCTGAAGAGAATGAGCCTATGACGATGACGAATAATAACAATGCCAATGGTGATAGTTCACCGGACCCTGAATCAGAGGCACCCGAAGGCGAAGAGAATCAAGGACGGTCGTTGTCTATGAATGGAGGACGTCGTCGCAGACGTTCAACCAGACGCAAACGCCATGGAAAGAAAAAGACTCAGCGCAAACATTAGAGACCTAAAGTAGAATGCAGAAGCAAGGAGGTGGCGGTGTACCCGTATGTGACGCCTGTCCATTTGCTGGAACAGGCTATTGTGAGTTCTATGCGAAAGGTGGAAAGAGAGGAGGTGGATGCGGTTGCGCAGGGCGGTTTCAGCAACAATCAGGTGGCTCGCAGGTCACCACCGACCAACGAGGAGGAGGATGTGGGTGCGGGGGCCCCTTATTCCAAACTGGAGGTACGCGCAGACAGCGCAGGGCAGGAGGCTATAGGCCTACAAAGAAGAATCTGAAGTACCTGAAAAAGTGGAAAAAGGGAGAATCTATAGGCTTTACCATGACAGCGTCTTTGAAAGCAAAAGGCCTCATTCCTCGCACGAGTCGTAAGATGAAAGGAAGAAAGGTCGTCAGTCGCAAATACAGATAAGATAAAGAGTTTCTTGAAAAGAAACCACTTTATCTATGAGGAATTCTCATCAATGAAGCTTTCTACTGCCCTGTAGGATGTCGTTGGTGAAAGCCAATGTGGTAGCAGACCCTGAGCCAGAGTTACGAACCCGAAGTGGTTACAAACCTGCTGATTGCTTCAAAGCCTTTTTAGCAGCGCTCGCTGAGAGTGGTGTTGTAAATACAGGAAAAGCGCTTCATTTCTCTACCGATTTAGTCTGTAGTGGAGGATATGACGCATGGATTAAAGCCATTTGGGATTTTGCCATTGAACATATTGGAATTGGCTCTCCACGCATCTTTGTCTATTTGAAAAAACGTATTGGAGAAATGGACTCGCTTGTCTCCCGGTTGGATGAGGACGCATTGTGGAAAGATGATGAGTTTCAAACACGCGTCTGTGAATTGATTTTTGTTCTAAAAGAATGCCCTTTGCGCATGCGAACACCCTGGCCCAAAGTTGGCCCTGAAACACATAGAGATGGATGGTTACGTGCAGTCAGTACAAACGCAACAGAAACAGCAGTTGTGAAACGTGTATTTAAATCGTCCAATGATATCTTTTCACTTCATATTGTGGCCTGCGAGCTCTTAAAAGCCTGCTCGGAAAACGCAACCGAAAAAGCTTTGTTTTGGATACGGTGGCTCCTTGATGAAGACAGTCGTCTGCGCAAGGAAAACAATGGAGCGGGGCTCAGTACATTAGACAGGGGGCCTCCGCATCTTCATGCGAAACAGAGAACAGATGTTGGATATTTTATCCTTCAGCTCTTTGTGGAAGCCTACAAAGAATATGCTGCGAAAAACATATTACGTATGAATGAAGAGTTTCAGGTCTTGTCTGAACTGTATAGACAATCTGACAAACGGATTGGCGCGAAGGGAAGGCGAGATATTTTGGCCTTAATGGCCCAGATTCTCTGTGAAGTGCCGCGATGGAAAGTCCCTGCTGCTCCTACACTTATTAAAGACCCCGCTGCTTTATCAAGGGCAATTCAACAGTCTCCAAACTTCTTTAAAGAAGTCTTAGCCTATCCCCGTGTTGTTCTTCCTTCAAACAAAGCTATCTTTACTACGGGCAAGCAGTCACAAAAGCAAAAAGACAAAGCCAAACAAGGAATCAGTATGGAAACCAAATTTAATGCTTTTGATGCGGCCATGGAAGCATATCTCAATAAGCAATAGGAATGGAGGCTCTTGCTTTTTTTATAGAAATCATATTGTTCTGGGGGTTTGTTTACATTATTGTCTTTATGGGCTGTGAGACACCTGCTATCGTGTTTACAGGATTTGGATTTTTCTTGTTTTATTGGATATTCCGATTTATTCTTCGTCAGGAAGGAGACACAAAATATTTTGCCCTGTATGCCTTCAACATGTTTGTAACACTCCTTCTCTTGGTATACTTTATGACTGGCAAGTCCTATACAAAGATGTTACGCAATGGCCTCAATTCTCTAGCTCGCTCTTATCCTGCGATTGAGCCCTACACGAAACGCTGCTAAAATTTGAATGAACACAGTACAGGATGACATGTAGCACAAACATGACATCGTATACTGAAACAGAACTGGTTTCTATCTTGAAGAAGGCATCAGATGCCTATTACAACAACAAGACAGAAGGTCTTCTGGGCGACGAGGAATATGACAGACTGCGAGACCTCCTTGAAGAGATGAATCCGAGCAATCCTTTTCTCAAGCAAGTCGGTGCTCCGATTGAAAAGGGTGCTGTAAAGCTGCCTTACAAGATGGCAAGTCTTAACAAAATTAAGCCAGGTACAGGAGCAGTAGAGAGTTTCCAGAGAAGCTCTGGAATCCCCGCATGGGTCCTCACAGACAAACTGGATGGTATTTCAGTCCTATGGGACACTGGCAAACGCAAGATGTATCTACGAGGTGACGGCCTTATGGGAGTAGATGTCTCCAGCTTTGCGCCCTACTTAGATGGTGTGACTCCACGCGGCTTCAACCAGAAGTGGGTCATTCGTGGTGAGCTGATTGTTCCCAAGGATGTTCCCATTGAAGGACAGCTTCCTCGTTCTTGGGTGAATGGGCAACTCCACCAGAAGACCCCCATCCCTGAGCAGCTTGGAAAGATTCACTTTGTCGCCTATGAAATTCTTGTTCCTTCTAATCTGTCACGTCTAGAGCAGCTTCAGAAGCTTGGGGAAGCAGGGTTCAAGGTTCCGTGGGCCTGTGTCGTCACAAGTCTCAATGATGAGATTCTATCTAAGGCTTTAGAGACGCGTCGTGAAGATTCTGATTACCAAATTGATGGAATTGTTGTAGGAGAGAACTGCGTCCCCAAGAAACAAGAGGCAGGCAACTCAGTTGAAAATCCGAAAGATATGCGTGCGTTCAAGATGCCCATGGAAGACCAAAAGGCTACTACGCATGTGGTAGACATTCTTTGGTCAGCAAGCTATCAAGGATACTGGATTCCTCGCATCCAGATTGAACCTGTAACAATTGGTGGGTCCCGAATTGAGTATTTGACAGGGCACAATGCTCGCTTCGTTCTCACAAATCAGATTGGAAAGGGAGCTACCATTGTGGTACGGAAGTCTGGAGACGTCATTCCAACTCTTGACAGAGTTGTAGTCGCAGGCGCACGAATCACGCTACCAGAGGGTGAATGGGATGGAGACACAGCAACAGCATCTCATTACAAACTCAAGGCTGGCGCTACCAATACAGAAGTTCTCCAAAAGAAGCTAGAGCACTTCGCAAAGACACTGGATATTCCTCATCTGGGTCCTGGACTCGTCGCTAAACTAGTCGCAGAAGGAAAGGATACGCCCAATGATTTGGTTACCATTGAAAAAGTAGACCTAGAAGTCATTCTGGGAAAGGGAATGGCAGCCAAGATTTATCCTGCTATCCAAGAAAAAGTACAAGCATGCTCAGAGCTCACTCTCATGATTGCGAGTGGAATGATGCCTCGCGGCGTAGGTACTACAAAGTTGGAAAGTCTGTTCCAACTCCAGCCTGATATTCGGAAATGGTCTACCCTGAAGACTTGTGAAGGTTGGAGTGCCGATGCATTACAAACCTTCCTCACGCAGCTCCCCGCGTATGAGGTCTGGCGTGTAAAGGAGCTTCCAGCTATACCCTATCCTCAGACTACAGTAGTTCCTCCAAGTGGTCCTTCTCTCGCATTTGGAGTTGATAGACCAGCTATCAAAGGTTATGTTTGCCTTACAGGATTTCGGGACGCGGAGTTCCAGAAAAAGATGGAAGCAAAGGGATTTGTCTTTGTAGCTGGAATCAGCAAGAAGGTAACACATCTGATTGTGAAAACATCGGGTGAAACGTCAGAAAAAGTGAAAAAGGCTGCTGAGCTTGGTATTCGTATCCTGACGCGCGAAGACGCTATCCAGGAATATCTTTGAACCTTCTAGGAATGAACGCGAATGCTGGAGCCGCAAAAGCAGCCAATGGGGCCGCAGGAGCTGCTATTTCAAAAGTAGGGAACGCAGCGAAAAAAGTAGGAGATGCAGCAAAGACAGCAGCAGTAACAGTCGCAAATAATGTACCCATCTTATTTTTATTAATTGCGATTGGATTAGCTATCTGGTGTCTCGTTATCATTGTTCAAAAACGTGGAATACTCGCAACAAAAAACAACGTGGAAATCACGTCACAAGACAGAGAAGCTATTTTTAATGTAAAGTTTGCATCAGAATTCAAAGACAAGAAATCCCTACGAGAAGCGAAAGCAGACCAAGATGTTTCGGAACGAGAGGATTGTCTTATTAATTTTCAACCCCTTACGGTCATTCACCCTGGATTTGTAGGGCCTGTACGAGATGGTGTGTATGATGAGGTAGATGGTATTACTACTCTTATTCGTATGGGGGCGCGATGCTTGGTCTTACCCATAGATTATCATGATAAAGAATCTATGCCCTCAACGTTTCCTCCTCCCAACACACCGTGCCTCTTGTATCGCGATGAAGGAGGGACAGTCCGCTCTATCAATGGCGGGACTATCGCAAGAGTGGCTGATACAATCGCAAATGTTGCGTGGAGTGATATTGTGACTCAAAGAAATGACCCTTTTATCCTGATTCTCTATTTTGTGAGAACTCCACAAGAAAATACACGTGAGTACTTGGATTTCTTATCACAGGTTGCTCGCGATTTGGCGCCTCTTTCTCCTTACTTGCTTGGACAGACCCCTGAAGGCGTGTACAATCGTCAGGCTAGACAAGATCAACTCTTGTTTGTCAATACAACGCAGCTGGAAAAGAAACTCCTCATATTTTGTAATGCGGATACCTCTGGATTCCGTACCTCCCAAACTGACTTCAAACATACCTATACACCCAAAGAAGATTTGGATTACTGGGTTCATATGCGTATTTTCAAACAAAATCTAGATACCCCTATGGGAGTTACAAGTATACCCGTCCGGTCAATCATGCCTCGCAGTATCATTGATAAGACAACATATTATACGAGTTTGCCTTCCGATGCGACGACACAGCGAAAAGAAATTGACGGAACAAAAGAAAAATTCATGATAATATTGGAAAAGCAGGGAGAAAATCCTTCTAATGCGACACTTACAAAACTTTTGGACCAGTACGGAGTTCAAGCTGTTCCTCTTTTCCTTATTGATTATACTCCCGAGGTCCAGGCAGCCTTGAGTAAGTGGAAGTATGCATGGAGAGCAAAACCTAAATCCATTCGCTATGTGAGACCCGAGCCTATACAGGTCCAGGCACAGAATCCTAATGTCAATGCGAATGGAGGTATGGTAAATGTTCCTACTGCATAATAGAATGGAAGAGGATATCCAGGAATACCAATTCAAATCTGAGGTTCTATCCAAGAGTAGTATACAACGTCAGATTGAGCAACTCAAAGCTATCGCAGACCAAGCAGCGGAAATTATTCAATATGAATCTGCACACAATCCTGAGATTCAATTCGCAATAGACATAGTTGGAAATTTTTTGCGGAAACGAGGACGTGTTTGTTATGGAGGTACTGCGATTAATGCGATTCTTCCTCGTGGTCTAAAATTCTACGACCCTCAGAAAGAATTGCCTGATTATGATTTTTTTACACCCGATCCTGAGTCCGATATCAAAGAATTAGTAAACGACTTACAACAAGCAGGGTTTCCTGATGTGGTGGAACGTGTAGGCATTCATGAAGGAACACATAAAATCATGGTGAATTTTGTTCCCATTGCTGATATTTCCAGTATGGACCCTGAACTGTACAAGAGTATGTACAGGCGCTCTATCAAAAAAGATGGGATTCACTACGCAGATGCTGATTTTCTCCGTATGTTGATGTATTTAGAGTTAAGCAGACCGCGCGGACAAGTGGAGCGATGGCCCAAAGTGTTTGAGCGGTTGACCCTGTTAAATGAAGCCTTTCCACCGAAGCCTTGTCGTACAAAGGTAGATGATTTGGTTGGGCGCGTGAATATTCCTTACGTTGTAAGAAAGATTGTGTTGGATTATGTCATTGACAATAAGCGTGTCTTAATGGGTGCTGAAGTTGTTTCAATGTATGATTGGCTCATCAATAAATCCAGGCGATTTTCACCTTCTATTGGTTGGTTTCTAAACAAACGAGGTATGCTTGTCTTTGTCAGTCCAGAAGCACAACGTGATGCGTATAGGCTGAAAGAAATCTTTGCGACTGATGAAATTACAGTAAAGGTGTTAGAGGCCAAAGGCGAACTTGTGCCTGAAAGAGCCGTCGTAAGTTATCGTGAAATGCCCTTTGCGGAGATTCTTCAAGAGGTTGCCTGCCATTCCTTTACGAGTTTGAAACTCAGTGGAGGAAAGACCTTACAAGTGGCCTCCCTTGAGACAATGATAACCTTTTATTTTGCTCTCATGATGTTTACAAAAGATGAAAAAGTTCTTCAATTCTACATGAATTGTTTGTGTCAGAAACTTGTTGAGATGAGTGAAGTCCTCCATAGAAAAGGAGGAGCTGGACCTATACCTTCTTTCTCCATTGAATGCTCTGGCTATCAGAAAGGCTATGCGACCTTGCTCAAAGAAAAGTTTGAGCGGATCGCAAGAGAAAAGGCCAAACTCAAAGGAAAATCCATGAAACGCAAAACTATGGTGAGTAGCAAAACACGAAAAGTCTCACGATAGAGTTACCAACTGTATTTATTTGAAGTAGCTTCTGCTTCTTTCTGTTTCTTGTCCAACTCCTCTTTATAGTATTTCGCATCGGAAAAAATTTTTTCATACGAATCCTTTTGCTTTGACACCTTGTAATATGCGTCAAATGTTTCTTGAATTGTATTGAGTTTCTTCAGTACAGCAAAGACTTTTTGCTCAGGAGGTATTTCTTCAATGAGGAGGCATTTTTGTGCAGCTTCAGACAAAGGTTTTCTTTGTTTAAACTCGCGTTTTTCTTTCGCTACAGCATCACTACAGAGAGCCACATCTTCAAATCCTTCCTCTCTTTCTTTCTCTGCTTGTTTCACTTTGAGGACCTGTCCAATCAGTAACGTACGACAAGCCAGGGCTGTTTCATAAACCTGGATTAGGAATATATCAGGGACTTTCTGAATGACTAGGAACAGTTCATCCAGGTTTCCTTTTTTGGATTGGACTTCTTCAAACAAAGAACACGACAGCGGGGGTGTTGACATGACTTCTGCGAACTGTTTGTCGACCGCCTCCCGGGCTTGCGCATCAGTTTGGATAGGCTCAGGGGGTGCGCCCTTCGCAACAGTTTTCATCTTTTCATAGATTTCTGTGTAAAGAGCACAGACTTCAGAGATTTTGTTTGCGGACACCATGGCTGACCATCGATTTGTGTAAGGTTTGTCTTCAAATCCTTCCCGGACGAAGCCTTTTAACATGACCATTAAAAAAAGAGTTGAGAACACAATTCCTATGAGACCGATTGTAATGGCAGATGCGTCTTGTTTGAATCGTTCTGTAAAAATACCTGGTATATATGTTTCTAGAAGGGCTCCAATCACTGCAATGGCTGCGACGATTTGTAAAGGAACACTGAATGTTTCCATTCCTTCTTGGAAGGCTCTTTTTTTCTACGGTCCAAACAGAAATGTCGACCAAAAATTACGATTCTTCTTTACTAACTCAACGCAAGCAAGCCAAAGCGTTGGGAGCCTTTGCGTCTGCACTCCAAGCACAGATTGATACTGCTGAAGGACAATTTGTTGTACGGAGAACTCAGCCTACTGACCAGCGTGCCATCATTAAGACGGAGCAAAATCTTGGTAGCTGCTATTGTGCGAAGGATAGAGAAGCGAATCCTTATGGATTTAATCCTTCAGGTGGACAGTGTGGTTGTGGGATGGGCGCTTCCTAAACCAGACAGGATCTAAAACATCTACCTGTTCCCAACGCTCAGGCATCATACTTACCATAAACAGCTCTTCTTTGACTCGTGTGGTTCGGAGCAAATGTCGCAAACGAAGTGTCATCACAAATCGTTTCCAACATTTCCGTATCATAGTCTGTGCTTCATGATGAATAGTCTCTTGCCAATTCTCATGAGCTTCAAAGACAACAGCATTCATATCGTTAGGAATATTCGTGAGACAATTATCATTGATATCAAAGACAGCAAACTTTTTATGTGATTTGTAACTGGGTACAGTACGAATGCGATTCCCACTTACAAAGAAGTATTGAAGTGACGCAGGAAGCACTGAAGGCAACTCGGTCAATCTATTCTCACTGAGTGTAAGCACTTCAAGACTATCAGGAAGCTTTCGTGGAAACCTTTCAATATTGTTATGGTCCAAATGTAATTCTTTGAGCGTAGAAGGCCAGTTGAAAGGGAGACCTGCGTACCGAAGCATATTGTAAGACAAAGCGAGAGTTTCAAGATTTGGTGGTAGTTTACTCTGTATCATTGTAATCTCATTTGTATCTGCGATAAGTTTTGTCAAGGTCCTAGGAAGTCCAGCAATCAGTTGAATACGATTATGAGAGACATTCAGCTCAACGATAGAAGACTCTCGTACAAATCCAATGTGTTTTAAGCAATTATAAGAGAAATCTAGGATTTCAAGTGCTGGAAAACACATCAGAAACTCATCGTCATCAAAGACATTGACACGATTGTGATTGATAAGTAGGGACTTCAGATTTGGAAATGGGAAGTAAATACCATCACCAATCAACGAGTTTGAGCTCACATTCAGTGATATGAGAGTCAAAGGAAGATTTTCTAGGCTTGTAAGACGATTCCCTTGAAGGTCAAGATCCTTCAAGGGAAACGTTGAAAGGTCAGGAACTGCTCTGATACAAATATTCGGCAAGCGCAGCCGTGTCGTCATATGGTGCTTTTTTGTTTGACAACCTTTGCCTTCAAATTTAATGGAGGAACCAATCACGAGGAATCTCAATGGGTACCATATAGACTTGATGAACGGTTGGGGCTTGGTATCCTATATCTTTTATCTGTTTTTCTGTTAAAAAAAGTGTGTTTCGTGTTGTCTCATAGATGCTACTCACAAGAGGTGTAGGCTTCAGTACACCTAGTACAAGAGGTCTTTGCAGGGGGGGAGGATGATTTAACAAGACAAAAAAACGTTTTGTTATATTTGTTTTTTGACACATCTTTAGTTCATCCTACTCAAGCCTTTACGCCTTCTTAGTGGTCTTCGCAACAACCTTCTTCACAGTCGTTGTAGTCACCTTCTTGGGAGCAGGAATCGGCTCATGGTCCTCTGCGTCCTCTTCCTCTGCGGGAGCAGGAGCAGGCGTAGGAGCAGGAGCCTTCGGCATCATCGCAGCCAGAACATTCGGCTTCTGGGGAGCAGGAGCCGTGAAGGCCTCATCCTCTTCAGCCTCAGCATCGTCCTCCGCATCATCCTGGAGGCTCGCAAACTTGTTCTGTCCAACAGGAGCGCGAGAAGCAGGAGCAGAAGAGCGAGCAGGGACATCCTCATCATCCAGGAAGGCATAGCCGCGGATGCTCTCAGGAACACGGTCCATACGAATCTGCTTGGCCTTCCAACTCAGACCAAACTTGGAGCCAGCAAACCAAACGCTCGTACACTGGATGAGAACAGTCACCTGAGCACCCTTCACGAGGAGGTCCTCCAGAGGAACGCCTTCATAAGGACGAGCCTGGTCATCATAGACCTTCACGTCAAACTGGTCGTTCTGCTTCTTCAGGTTGACCTTGAAGGTAGGAGGATACGGCTTGGGGTTGCCCTCTGCGTCCTTTGCGACCTTCACCATCGGAGTATAGAAGGCACGAACGATATCCGCCTTCAGCTCAGACTTGAACCAGGCCTTGGAGTTCTTTACACCCTGCTCAATCATCCAGTTATCCAGAGCCGTGAAGGCATCATAGATAGCCTTGACCTTTGCGTTCTCATCGTGGCCACGCAGAGAGAGGTCAATGCTGTACTTGACAGGACCCGCCTTGTCAAAGACGTTCATGCCATACGGAAGACTGAGGGAGCCGACTTGAGTCGTGAGGGTGCTCGATGAGTTGTCGCCATACTTGTAGAACAGCGAAGCCATCTTACCCCCGGAATCGAGCGCCTTCATAGGACCGACAGAGAGGTTGGAAACATCGAAATCAGCAATCTTGACAATGAGCTTAGACATACTATTCAAACACGCTATGCCTTCCATGGAGGGCGGTTGCAAATTCAATTTTGGTGGCCAGGCCTGGCGCTGCGCCCCCTCCCCCTAGCACACCCTTTTTTTTTATTGAACACGCATAGGAAAGAGTCAGATGGCGATGAGTCAAGGAGAGCTAATAGCCAAGAGGCAGCAAGAGGCTAAACGGTTTCTAAGCCGCCAACAGACAAAAGATTGTAGCTTACAGACATATATCAATCAGGCAAAATCATCTCAGTTCATCTATCAACCTGTGACATGGAGAAGAGCGATTCCTGGCACAGAAGTTAGGGGACCTACAGACCGCGGTATCAAGGCAAATGTGTACAATCCAGATGGGCAGCTTCCTACCTGCTGTGCGACCGTGGTGAATAATGACATTCGCAATGTCAATCAACAGAATCGTGTCGCAATGAAGAATGCGGGAGCTGCTATGTGTTGTGGGCAAGATTATGCTTTATTCAATGGCTACGCCGTTGACTTAAGTGGAGAATATGTGAAAGGTGGTTGGGCCTATCCTCTTGCGAATCTCCCCAATACTGCAAAGACAACACAGGCACAGCAATGTGCGTCTTGTTTGAAATTCTACTTCCCTAATCCTGCGCAGCCATCTTTGTGTACAGGATGCAATACACCATATCCACAGAGCTCTCTCTATCCTCCTCAGCCCATTGATTCAGAGCTTCGTCGCTATGGTGAAGCAGGTGTCCCTCGTGTCGGTGGAACGACAGGTCTTCCCACAAATGTTATATATTAAATAGATGAAGACGAAACTTGTAACTATCTTAGCATTTGCGTCTGTTCTCGCACTTGCTATGGTTGGGTATTATACATTTAACAGTCCTTTGTATATCTCTGCGGAAGACGCAAAGAAAGGAATCGCAGAAGGAAAGTTTCCGATTGTACTGGACGTGAGAACAGATATGGAATACAACTTGGGGCATTATCCTGGCGCGGTTCACATCCCGACAGCCAAGTTAGCGGACCAGGTGGAGCAGACGCTTCCTGACAAGACGAAGCCTGTCTTGATTTACTGCAATACTGGACAGAGGTCGCGGTACGCAGCAGACCTTTTGAAGAAGAAAGGCTATGAGACCGTTCGCTACATTACGGGGCCTCATTGGAGTCTTCTGCGGTAAATCTTTGTCTTTAGTAGAATGGCCACACGATTCCGCAAACACCGCACGCGCAAGACGAAGAGACATGGACGCAAGGCATTGAAGACGAGAAAGCATGGTGGTAAATGGACAAATATGTTCGCTCGTAAATCGCCTATCACCTCCAACGCACCCATGATGAACCCAAAGGGTACTGTAAATATAAATGAGTTAGTTGAAAATATCCGGAACAGTATGAATGATTACTTTTATTCAGCAGGTATCGCAAAAAGAAAGAGTCTCCCTGAGACCTATGGTATGAAGACTGCTAAGAACGCGATTCAAAAAAAAATTGAAAAGTTACGAGAGGTTGACCCGAATCATTCTTTAGTTGTTCAATACAATGCTCTTCAAAGAAATTTAAGCATGCAGTAGTTGTTCTTTGATTCTTTTGGAAA
>JACCDW010056619.1_pt1 | contig 12481 bp, 11 predicted proteins | sample 7449781 | NCBI WGS metagenome assembly JACCDW01 (sample SAMN15323449, study PRJNA562643) | freshwater metagenome | isolation source: river surface water | place: USA:Blue River Watershed | collected 2017-08-18
TAATACCACTCTGATAAATGAGCTTGGCACAATCCAGACAAGGGCTGTGAGTGACAAATAGGTCAGCACCAAGTCCAGATTCCGGACTTCGAGCCAATTTAGCAATAGCATTAGTTTCTGCATGTAGAACTTCCGGTTTAGTTACTAGACGGTATCGATATTCTTCTTCAGCGTCTTCATTGTATTCAGCGTGAGGCCAACGTTCTTCAATTTCTTCTGGGCCAAGCCAACCACCTGCATCGCGGTCCATCCATTCTTTATCTTCGCAATTATTATCCCAGCCAGCAGGCATGCCGTTATAACCAATTGAGATGATCCTATCATCTTTTACAATGATAGCACCAACATGTAATCTACGTGCATGACTTAATTCCGCAAATATCTCTGCGGTTTTCATGTATGCTTCTTTTAGCTTTTGTTTCATACTGTAGAGAGTTTGATCAGTGTAGCGGCCAGATTAATTTCTGGATCCATTACAAGAGTATGATCGACAAGACCTTGCTTAATAATAACAATGGCCTTTTCCTGTCTAGCATCATTACCAAACATAGCAATGTTATCATAGAGCCAGCGATAGATCTCATCAATTTCATCAGGTCGAACTTGTCCACAAACAAGTTTTCTTGCCTCTGTGATTCGTCCTTCTTTAAACAGCTCTACCATTTTAAATTTATAATCATCGACAGCTTCGTCTCCCTTGTTAGGGCTATGTAATTTTCCGTCACTTACGTTTTGTTGTACTGTGTTAATTGTTTTTCGGAGGTCAGGATAGTATGCCGCAACAAAATTAGCCAAGGTTTCTTCGTCGAATTTTATATTTTCTTCTTTGAGAATGTGTTCTACACGTTTGAAAAATTCAAACTGGTCCGATTTTTCTACATGGAATCCTTGGCAACGACTATGTAGAGCAGGGATAATTTTATTTGGATAGTTACAGGTAAGAATAAATCTTGCATTTACATGATATTCTTCCATAACACCACGAAGTGCTGCCTGTGCGTTTGGACTCAAATAATCTGCCTCGTCTAGCAGTACTACCTTAAACGGACTACCAAACGGGATCATTTGTACGAAGTTAATAATTTTATCTCGTACATCGTCAACCGAGTTTGTTCTACTGGCATTGATTTCTAGAATGTCGTGTTCGGAAATCTCTAGCTCATTTAGAAGAATTTTAGCCAGGGTTGTCTTGCCTATGCCTGCACTACCGCTAAACAGTAGATGCGGAATAGATTGTTCTTTAACCCAAGATTCGATTTGCTTTTTTTGTCCAGCATCCCTAAACACGTATCCTTTTAGGGTGCTTGGACGATATTTTTCAACCCACAGTTCTTTCACCTTTTACTCCAGTTTTAATTTCGATTTGAAAATGATCGCATATGTTTTTAACCAATTCTGCCGATACACACTTGGCCTGACTTTGATCCCATGTAGTATATACACACTTATTATAATTGCGGTCGTTTTCTAAGATACCGATACACTCTTGCAAAATTATTTTTGCAAATTTTTCGTAATCGATTTGTTCTACGGCATACGGGCTATAACATTCTAATAGCATCGATTTGAATTTTTCGTTCATTTGAACCATCCTTTAATAGTTTGCCACAAATTAAGGAATCGCATCGAATGCGGATTAATGTAGGGCGGGTGATGAGGACAGCGTCCTTGCTGATAGTCACATGCAGGGCTATACTCTTGTTTACAGTATTGACATCTCATAGGTTTATTATAGCAATAAAAAAAGGGCTAGTCAATAGCCCTTTTTTTCAATTATGCCCAAACTACTTGGCAAACATATCCGGAGTGAATACCTGTCCTTGTTGGGTACTGCTCATTCCGCCTGTGTAAACATCATTTGGCTTTTCATCAGCAGACAGCAAGATACTTTTGGTTTCTACCATACGGATTATAATCTCGTCTCCGGATTCGTCCTCAACAGTAATACCTCTAGTCCATCGTCCGTGTTCAACTAAAATCCACTCACCGACCTTAATATCTTTTTGCTCTGAACCAACAGCCCACACTTTACCCCAACGTGGTTTAATTCCTTCGCTTTTTCCGTCGTCACTGCGAATAATAATTCCGGACGCAGTCTTTTGCTCGTCAAAACTCATATCCGTGATTAATACATTATCACGTAAAGGAACTATTTTACCTTTGACTACGTTCATTCGTTGCCCTCTGGATCCATGTTAGAAATAGACTTTTGCGGTACGTTACTTTCTTGAACCTGCCTAACAGGTGCTGCTGATCTTAGAACTTCTTCGCGTTTACGAATAATTTTTCCACCGACACCGAGTTCATCGCCTCTAGCGTTTACTTTGACGTTGCCGATAGCCACAGTCATTTCATTTTGCATTACTAACTTGTGCATATCAACTTCTTTGCCCTGCATAGAACGATATGATGATCTTTGTTGTTCTTTCATTCCCATATTAATCTCCTTGGATTATGCTATTACTTATCTCAGGAATTCTTCCCAGTCTAAATTATATTTGATCGGGTCAATATTATGTACGCCAATTAAGTACAGTACATAACTGGCTACGCTAGATCCTCGCCCGATGCCCCAAACTATGTCTTCTTTCGAACAAATATCTACAAAATATTTTAACCATCGTAGCAGATCTAGCATGTTTCTTGCTTTAAACTGAACCAATTCTTCTTCTAATCTAGATGTTTCAGGATCCCACGGCGGACATTGTTCTCGAAGCCAATTTTCAATATCTAAATTTTTATAGTCTTCTGGCATATTCCAAATTTGCTGACTAGCAAAGTCGTAATCTTTTATTTCAAAATGAGTTTCGTACGGCTCGAGAAATTTAAAGCCAAGATGGTTTTCTAAGTTTTTGATATTGTCTGTTCGCCGGTCAACAATGTATGTGTTAAACGGATCAAATTGATGCCCAGTGTAGACAGCATCGAACAGTTCTTTTTCGTTAAAAATAGGGTTGCTATATTTGTCTAAATTCATGTCAACATTTTAGTTGACTTTAATGAGTTTGTCAATATCTTTGCCCTGGCCAGACATCATTTTTTCGAGTTCTTTACTTCTACGCTTTGCCAATTCTTCTTTATAAGTGTTCAATGCTAGAACTATTTGTTCGCGTAGTAAAGGATTCGGAGACATGAAATACTTTCTAGATAAATCATTTATCTTATTTTCAACGTCCGAATCCTTTAACGATGCTAGATCGCCAATTAATGGATGCATTAGTATTCGCCTAAAAATCTTACAAAAACGGTCGTGCCGCCGTCGATACTAAATGCTTCAATGACCTTATATTTCAATGTTGTATGGCTAACAGTCATAGTAACGGACGGTGTTGCAGTTGTGTACCATGCAGATGAAGTATCGGCAATTAGGGTATTTGCTCCAGCAGCCAGTGTAATAATAGGACTTGACCCCAGCCCGCTTTTTGCCTTGAGCATTACACGCACAGACACTAGACTAGGATCGCTTAGTGTAGACCATGTTGGCCAACCAGCATTAAACTGTATAGTAGTGTTTGAATCAATGTTTGTTATATTATAAACTGAAGCGTTTGATGCATTAAGGATAATGGTATTATCGCCACTGCTGTTAGATATAACATTCAATGCCATACCTTGTAGTTTACCGTTTCTAATAGTGCTACCGGCCATGTTATTAGTGACAGTTGAGTTGTTACCATCTACTGATGCCTTAAGCACAGCGTTATTTTGTAAGACGGTAATTTCTGAACCGGCAACACCTAGCGCAGTTTTAATATTTCCAAAATTATCTCTAAATCCTTGAGTATCGTTGTCTTGCCCTGCTACAGGGTAAGTTTCATCAATTACACTTTCGTCGATTGCACTTGTCATACTGTTATCCTATCATTTTTAAATACAAGGTATTTATCTGCTGTTTCACCCTTGACCGAGTCAATTATATATCTATCAACGGTGTAATCTAATAATTTAAAATCAAATCCACTAAATTTGATATTCAAAAGTATATCGTCTGCCCTTCCAATCTTACAATAGCAAAGTGGTACAGCAAGTTGGAAATCTAATTCTTGGTTTCCTCCGGGTTGAATACTGCGCATCCAAAGAGGCAAATAGTTACGCTCGTTGGCTAGGCCAGCGCCTGCGTCATCTTCCCATTTTTTAATTCTGCTACGCCAGTTGCTTATACTGTTAGGAAAGTAAGATTCTCCATTAGCGGTCGATGTGTCGTAGCCTGCCGAGTCGATGCTTAGTAATAGAGGATCGTTTCTTCCAGTATCCAACCCTAACTGGCCCATTTTTGCTTCTCTAGACGGGTTAGGTTTGGCATAACCTCCTTGATAAAAATCGTCAGACCTGTCTATAGTTTTAAGGCTGGGTTCTGGACTATAGACAATGCTAGACGGTAATTTTTTACCATTGGGTTCTAAAGGATCAATCATCTCTACATATACAACTTCGTAGACTGCTGTTCTTGTACCGGGAATAATTGCTGTTGCCTTTTTAACTGCTCCAAATTGGAAACGTTTCTTTTTATGATTTAGGCCTATAGCACTTATATATTTTGCCGCATCTGTGGTTTCAATACCAGCATAAATTACCATAGACAAGTTAGTTTGTATTCCAAAGTTAGGATCGTTAGGTCGATAGATGCTCGTTGGAGTAAAAATTGTAGTATCGTCTATGAACTCTTTCCAGTAGTTTCTTTGTGTTCTTGTAAGGAATGGTTTAGTAGTTATACTGCTAAAAACTAATTGATTTGGAGTTTCAACCTTAATTTTAAATGTTCTTGTTGTTGCACTATAAACTAGTTGATCCTGCGCTTGTACTGTAAAAATATATTCGTAATCAAAACTGGTAGAGCCTCCATCAAATGTAGTTGGAGTTGTTGATAAATCAAAATAGGTCAAACCACTTGATGTTGCTGTCGGATACTGTGAAATCTTTCCTACAATTTCTCCGTCAACATTTAATGTTAACCCTGGTGGTAACCGCCCACTTATTAGTGTATAGACAATTGTTGCAGTTGGAATACTACTTAGGGCTTCGACTTTTAATGTCGAAATAAAGTTTGCGTTTGCAGTTCCTAGGTCACTAGGTGTAGCCCAGTTGATAAAACTTTCAATTTCTCCCTGTAGTTTTATTGTAAAAACTCGATAGGACCTTGCAATTTCTCCACTAGTTGCTACTCTAAATGCACTAGCAGTAAAAGTATATTCTTTAGTAATAGCAGGCTGATAAGGAACGATTCCAAAAATTTCAGCTGTCGTTTCGTCAAAATTCATACCAGGCGGAAGTTGGCTCAAGGTACCACTATAGAATAAAATTCCATTAGGTATATCGACTTCTAGCGGTTGTACAACAGTCAGTCTGTATTCATTGTTACCAAGAGATGCCACTGCGCTAATTTGATGTGTCTGCGATGTAGCACCGATTACTAAATTATTAAAACAGATATATTGACCATATTGCGGTACACTACTAGGATCTTTTATTGTAATCTTTGTTCCGCCGGCAATGTTATCTGTTAGTGCCTTTTTAATAGACATCATCGATGTCTGTGCATTTACAACTTCGATATCGTAAAATACATCGTATATGTCGTAGGTATCTAATAATACAGTTACATAGTTATTAGCTCTATACGTTCCTAAGTTGCTAGGAGTTAGCCATATTGGATTTCTTAGGTAGGTATTATCTGCCGTAAATAGACCTGTACCATTTAAAATTGTTTCGTTATCTGCTTTAAAGTAATCATCACCAACGACAAAAATACTAAAACTTCTTTTTTCAACATTGTCACCGTCTGTAATTGTTACGGTGAATCCGTAGTTTCTGTTTAGCTTTTTTGGTGCTCGTGCTTTTAAGCTATAGTCAAATGTTACTAGGTCAAAAGTATATGAGTCATAACCGTTGGTTGGCCGTTGTCCAAAATCAAATGCAACAGTATCATAGTATGTGTTATCAAAAGATCCATCGCCATCTGCTGGTTTCAGTGTGTACGCAGGTTCAACCAGACCGTACAATAACCCTGTTTCGCTTAGTCTTAGACCTGGCGGCAAGACTCCTTCCCCGCTGGCAATAAAAAATTTAATATTATTATTGTAAGGCGTAAATGTATTATAGGCTTCTATTTGGTAATTAACATAGCTAGAATCTAATACAAAGAACTGCTGCGGTATTGCAACGTCTAGCGGACCTGCTGGTGTAACAAAGAATGGGACGCTCTCACCTTCTACAGTAATTTTAAATGTTCGATCAGCAATGCCAGCAGTTGCGCTTGCTCTTATACAAAATTCAAATGTAGTCGGCCTCGGAACTTGATACGCACTACCTATAATTTTATTTCCTACTAATCTTAGACCCGGCGGTAATTCTCCTGATATTACCTTAAAAGTAATACCAGTGCTAGTAGATACTGGTAATGAAATTTCTTGCTGGGTATTTTCAGAAAAAATTCCCAGACTATAACCAGATGCCTGAGTCCAAACATTTAAAGGCATAATTTATCCTATGCGATACCATGCTGCCACTGGAGTTGCTCTAAAGACATATCTAAAAGTTGTTCCTATTGCTGCAGAACCTGCAAATGAAGGAATAACTGTAGGCGATCCTCCAACAGCTAAAACTACCGCTTCTTGAACTACGCTGAAAGAACAGACCTGCCCGTCAACAGGTGTACTTGGTAATGTTAGTGTAGCCGTTAGCCCTGGGTTTTGTACTATTAATACGTTTGTGGAAGTTGTGAGACTTAATGCGTAGCTGGCACTAGTCGATACACTTATATAGTTCGGAGAAATAATTTCTAAACCGTTTCGTTTTACAGCACCATAGAATGTAGTCTGTTGGTTACTATCAATTTTTACTGCATCAGTTAAGACGCCCGAAGATGTGTTGGCTGTTTGGAAAGTAAATGCTCCAGGAACTTTGCCAGTGGATACAGTATTGTCGGCAGTTATTTTTAAAGTTGCTGCAACTGCTGCACTAGTTCCATCGCCACCGTACCATTTAAAAATTTGTAATTCATCACCAGACAACACACTAGTCGGAGAAGTTAGTGTTCCCCTATATCTTAACACGTTAAAGCTCTGACCAAAACTGGTATTTGCATAGGTCCTTAGGGTTACCTGTGAACTTGCCGCAGTCTGACCTGCATTAGTTGTAGTAGTGTTAATAGCCAGTTGGCCTGAACTCAGTGGGTCCAATGGTCGGACGTTGGTGTATTCAGATGCTAACGGTCCAATAAAAAATAAACCGTTGTCAAAAAGTTTTGCAGTTCTTAATAAATTTCCGTTTTGAGTTTCTGTGGCAAATATTAAAGAACCGGGAACTACAGGCTCTAATCTTGCCGTAGTTGCTCCAGTACCAAATACTCCAGGGTCAGTGGTATAGAATAAAGTCATCTGACTGGTAGTACTTGAAAATACCCTATATGCTCCATTGTAGTTGGCGTTGGAGTTTCCTGAAATTTCATAGGCTCTTGATTGTGTTGGAGCTTGGGGCTGCGCAACAAAACTATAGGTTACATAGTAAGGACCTGTTCCAGTTTTACTGACAAAATTTACAGCAAACGCAGGCCCCTGTTGTGTAGGCGCCGCACTAACAAAACTAGAAACAGAAGTAATAGAATCAAAAGCTACACCGTTGTATGCTTCGTAAGTTGTACTACCTACAAAGTCTCCTGACTGAACAATTTGAGGATTATTTAAACTGCCTCTCGAGCGGGAAAAATTTAATGATCCACTTAAGTTTGTACCACTGTAGGCAGAATTTAAAACAACCATCGGTCGTGCAGTACTTTCGTTAGTGACTGTTACAGTTCCTCTGCTAACTTGTAAAAGATTTGTTACACTACTAAAACTTAGATCCGGTGATCCTTCTAACTCGGCACCGTTACTTTGATAAAAGGCCAAATTGCCCAGGGCCGCACCTGGATTAACACCTGAAATTAATTTGCCCCCTAATGTTGACCCGTCGCCAACAAATATTTTTTTCGTGTCGGTTGTATATAACAATTCGCCTTCGGAAGGAGTTATTGTTAATCTTGCAACGTCTGTTCCTCTTCTTAATTTTAATGCCATTCTTATCTCCTACCTTAGAAGGTACCTAAATCAAATTGACTTGTATTAGGATTTGTAAAAGATCCTAAATCTAAATCTGCGTAGTTATTAGTGGAATTTAAAAGTTGTACTAGTGAATTTAGTACTCGTATATCAATTCCATGAACTGTTGTTTGCACATCTCCAGTTCCTACTATGTTGTTTGTTCCAATATTTAGAGTTCCGCCAAGCTGTGGACTAGGATCATTTACTACTTGAAATGTTCCAGCAATGTTTACAGTATTTGCAGTATTGGTAATTGAAATACCGCTAGAACCAGTAATACTTTTGAATTTTAATACATTATCAACTTTGCTAGGATTGGCTACAACACTAGCACCAGTACCTAAACTAGCTGCATCCATTGCCCCTAAATTACTGTTAATTAGTGTTAATGTGTCCTTAATTTTAATAAATGCAGTACGCAAATCGTCTCCTGTGCCGTCGTTAGCGTAGGTTCCAATGTTAAGTAATAGTGTGCTAGGTATAGTGTATCCGTTTGCCATAATTTAAACTCTCGTTAGTATATTTATTGTTATTTCAGTACTTCAATTGTACAATAAGCATCCCCAGGTACACCTACATCTGGAAGCGTTCTGGCCATTACTGTTACTCTGTAGATTTTATGAAAACTTTTCTCTGAAATAATAGCTGTCACTGAATCTCCTATTGTACCTAAAGTTTCAGCATTGATAGTAGTCCAGGTAGTATTATTGGCAGTCAAGGTCTGCTGTCCCCCAAAAATATTCAATGGTTGAGTCAAAACCTGAGTAAAAGCCACTGTTGTTGATGATCCCATTACTGTGGCAGAGGCTTCGGCCAAACTATAATTTATTTCTATATCTAATGTAGAACCCATACCTGCTACAATACGCACAGATAGGGCATCTCTTGTCATATTAGATCCGCCAACTGCCAGTACCGCAGATGTGCCGGCTTCGTTAGTAATGCCCAGGTATGCTGTGGTCTGTACAGTACCGTCACCGAACTGTAGCGTGCCAGGTAGTTCTGTTGTTGCGTCGTTTCTAAATACCCATCTATGTTCAAATGTATCACCCGGTTCCAACATTTCGATACTGAAATCTCTATAGTTAGGATTACCTGCTTGATACTCACTGCTGAGAATAGCCCCACCGGGTGCTATCAGGGTGCCGTTTTGACTACCGATAGTCCAGACTTTTGAAGTTGGCGTAGGATTTCTGAATGTATAGGTAACGTAGTCTTCAAAATTATAGTCTTCAGAAAATCTTATCTCGTAATTTCCAGACTGATCAATAGATGCTTGAGCAACTGTCGCCCATATTGGAGCAAGTTCTGAACCAACGTTGAGTTCCCATCCTGGTTGAACTTCTGTAATATCGTCGTTCTCGCTAATATCAAATATTAGATCGTCTACCCCACCGTGGAACGCCTCAGCAGACACAGTGGTTCTATGCTTAACTTCAAAGGCTAAGTCACTGTCAACAGCACCTGTTAGTGTGCTATTGGCGTAAGAAGAGCCATCTGGGAATGTTAAACTACTGTTAGCACCAAACTTCCATTCATAGCCATTGACTGTTAATGTAGATCCAGCAGGTACAATTTGATAATCTGGACTGTAGAAGGTGTACGAGCTTTCATCAAATGGCCAAGTTGACCCATCAGTTAGATCTACTGTAATTGCCCAGTCTCCTGGTTCACCGACCGCCGTCTTTGCTATAATTTCTTTAACACCGATTAGACCCGGGCCGCTTACAAACCAACCTACTGTCACTGTATTGATAAGAGGATTGGCCGTGTAGTGGAACTCGGCTCTTGCTGTAAAGTAACCAACCATTCCGTCATCAGCATACGCACCCATGCTAAACGATGAAGAATATTGTGCCACTGCTGGAGTATCACTGATAGTTGAATTGTTGGGCAATGTTAAATTGCCATTGCTGCCAAACTGCCAAGTACGAGTGTAAGTATCGGTGTATGTGTATACTCCTGTAGGAGCCACACTACCAAGCGGTGGATTAGTGTTCCATTGTGCTAATGGTACATTTATAGTTCCTGTGTTGACATAAAGTGCTTGATCAAATCCTGGGGATAAAATTTTCCACTGGCTGTCTTGATATATTATATGCGGATCAGTGAGCGAGCTGTAACCAGCAGGAAACCAAATTGGATCGTATGGATCTTTTATGTAAGTTAAGTTTACCGGACTAAAATCAGCACCGCTGATAACTATAGTAGCTGGCGGCGCCGTTGGCAGTGAATCAGTCTCTATCGATATATCGTTATCTATAGAAACATTAATCTTAGCATTGTCTGGTAATGTTAGAACACCATTTACACCAAATGTCCAAGTGTTATTACCAGCGGCTAATTCTAAATTATTAACAGTCTGAGGAGCATAGTCTGGGCTGGTAAGTGTAAATGTTATATCGGCAGCATAACCAGGAAGACCATCCGCAGTTTGGAAGGCAGGCTGTCCGCCTAAATTATCACGCATCTGTGTGATAGTGGTTGTAAAAATAGTACTACCAGTTTGCTGTGCGGTTAAGGTGTAGCCAGTTAAATCGCCTAATGCTACTATAGCGTTCCATGCTACTCCAAGGCCTATATATCCATTGGCAGCACCTGCTCCTAATGTATAAGGAAGGTTAGCAACCTGTGTGCCTGTAGGAAAATTAGTTTTACTCTTGATAGCACCTGGTACAGTGAGTTCTGCTGTACTGGCTTCGAATATCCATTCGTGATTGTTATCTGTATAGTCTGCTAAGATATGTACATCGTAGTTGGATGCTAAATTTAATCCAGTAACCTGTGTTGATCTAATAAATCCCGCCGGGAGAGATAGATTACCATCGGCTCCAAACTGCCAAAACTTTGGTGTATCTAGTGCGTCCGTAGTTAATGTAATGCCGTTAGTTGCTGTTATACCAATACCTGAGGTTGTTGATCCTATTTCAGCACCTTGGATAAACAAACTTTCATTGTTAATTGCTGGAACTGATAAAATGCCATTATTACCATCAAATAACCAATTGCGAGTAGCACCGTTATCGTTAGCATCTGCGGATATTGTTACGATGTTGCTGGTGTCACTGACTCGGACATGATTTAATTCGCCACCTAAGAATAAGTCAGCGGTACTGCTATCTATTGTACCACCAGCACGGATGTGTACGTGTCCTGGTTCTCCACCTGTGGGTTCGATAATGAGATATTGATCGTTACCATAACTGCCGTCATTAAAGTGTTGGTTAGCATCTGGTATTAGTTTAATAGTATCTAATCCTGCGCCATCACTGCTGTCAGCATCACCGCCGTAGAATGTGCCTTTGTTTAGAATCTTGCTTCGTCGATGTGTACGAACACCGTCAAACATTAGTAGTTCTAACTTGTTGTTATCACCTATAAACAAACCTATTTCGCCGTAGGGGCGAATTTCGCTGGTGTTAGTTTCATTACTACCGTTGCCTTCAACTTGGCCAGTAGGTATTCTGTATATCTTTGTCATTTAAGTTGCCCCTTGATTAATCCCAAACTTCCGAACCGTAGAATACTGTGGCAGTCCACTGTATTTTCACAGTAGAACTTTCACCGTCTATACGTTTGTATTTGATTTGATTTTCGTTGTCTTGATGCCATAGTATGGCGTTTTCCCCGTCAGTGCCACCACTTAACACTTCGGTATGGAAAATGTTATTATCGCCACTGTCTTTGGCAATGTGTATAGTTCCAACCATTGATCCTGAATCAGTGATATAGGCGTGATACTTGATAATAGCACCTCGGAAGTGTGTACTACCTCCAGGAAGGTCTGCAGAATCCCACCATACCACAGGTTCGCCACCTGTACCGTATCTGAAGTAGATAGTATCACCTTGGCTGTAGTTTAAATTATTTTGAGGAAGAGTAACTCCGTAGCCTATTTCATCGCCGCTGCCTGTGGTGTTAAAAGCATATTTGTACCAAGTGACTTGATCTAAACTAAACTCTATAGTTGTGGTATCCCAAATACCTGCGGCAGTCGTATTGTTCAATATTGTATCTATGGTGGTTGTAGTACTGTCAATCCAAAATCTATACTCATCTGTGGCATTTCGTGATGCGGTAGTAGTCAAGTTAGTAGTTTGTCTTGCTGTAACAGAAGCAGATTTATAGCCATAAACTTCTTCAATCCTGCGATTGCCTGGACTCGTAAGTTTAACACGGCCCACACCCTCTGCGGAAGTCAGTGTAGTATCATCTGAAAATCTAATACCATCGACACCTTCACCGCCAAGAATGTTAATGTGTGTGACAGCATTGTCGAATGTCTGTTCTGGTACAGCCGCTCCAAAAACATTACCTGTTTCTGTAGTACTGTTGCCGTCTGCGCCGCTGTTACCGCTGGTGCTGACAGATGTTGCGCTGTTACCTGTGACAAACAAGCCAAA
>JACCDW010147144.1_pt1 | contig 12481 bp, 11 predicted proteins | sample 7449781 | NCBI WGS metagenome assembly JACCDW01 (sample SAMN15323449, study PRJNA562643) | freshwater metagenome | isolation source: river surface water | place: USA:Blue River Watershed | collected 2017-08-18
GGCTAAGGAACGCTAAAAACAAGGGCGTGAGAGACAATAACTGCATTTATGCATACTCTTGACGAACCGCTTGTTATACCCTTGTTTTTATGTTTTTCTGAAGCTGTGATGAGAAGGACGAAGACCGCTTTACCTTTTCTTAGAAAAAGTGTAAATGATTAGATTATTTTTTATTAAATCTTTTACCAAAGTTTATAGTAGGGATTATTATTGGATTCATCCCGGATTGTAATGTCAAATTAGATACAAATGCTCTAATAAACGGATATAAGATTGTTGGTGCAGAAATATTTAAAAAATTATCGTAAACTAAATCGCTTGTTGTACCTGTAATTTCAAAAAATCCAAAAGTCTGAATTTGAAAATTAAAATCATTAGAATTAGATTTAATACTAACTATAATTTCAGACCTAAATTTATTTTTATCGTCGTTATTAATGTGACTTAGATGCTCAAAATTTATTTCAAAATCCCCTTGATGGAATCCAATAGGCTTGTCGTAAACAATACGAGAAAATTCATGACGTAAAAACTTTAATATAGCTTCTTCTTCTTGCATTAGGCAGCTAAAGCATATGATGTATTATCAGAAGAAGTCGGGGAATTTTCATTAAGAGTGATAACAGAAATCGATTCGAAAATATCTTTTAGTGAATATGAATTTATTTGACCACCTTTAATCTCAGATAGATAAAGACTTTCTTCTTTCATTTTACGTTTCAAAAATAATTCAAATTGTCTCATTCTTTTTTTTGCCTCACGGTTAGAAGACCATTCAATCCAATCAGCTGGCGACATTGATTCTAAAATTGAATCCAATTCAGAATTTAACTTTTCCCAATTTGCCATTACTTATATTTCTTTGTTTTAGGTTGTAATTGAACGCAGTCAAAACAATCATCAAGTACAAATTTAGTTATATTTTCTGAATCATTAACTCTAAACTGAATCCTTTTTTTATAATAAAAACCATCAACGGCCATTAAATCATTATTCTCAGGTATATCTTGAAACCTAATAACTTTAATGTCTTGCCAAATATTTTTATCATAAATAAAATCATTAAACTCTATTAAACTCGGCTTTTTATTGAATTGAATTTGATATTTTTTTGAGAATTTTTCAATGGCACGAACAAAATTAATGTAGTCAATTTCATTAAAAACGGTGTCAATGAAATCATCTTCATCACATTGGATGGTTGCTTTGTAAACTGAATACTTCTGACTAATGTTTTTTTTATTACATTTTTTCAAATTGCCCCACCATTGAGCAAATTCATATTCCTGCCAAAAATAATAACCATCACCCAGCCACTGTTCATTCCCTTTTGCTTCAACCGGTAATTTAAGTAAGGGCGACCTTTCCTCTTGAGTATGGAATAAATCCTCAAATATCATTTCTTTAGTGATGATAGAAATTTACAAAAATAATTAACCATTAAGAATTACAGGTAATTTAGAAATTTTTAAAAAAATCATTCATTCATTGGTTTAATCATACTTTCGATAAAATCAATTTCATCTTGAGATAGATTGTACTTTGTATAAAGTTGCTTATCTACATCTTGAACTGACATGCTCCAGTCAATATCAGAATCTGAAGTGAAATTTTGTAATGGAACAAATTTATAGGTCTTTGATGTTGCATCCTGACTTGCTTTTCCAATGCTGTGCTGGAAGCGCGCGAATTTAGTTTTGAAATACTTACAAAGATTACCAGCTGATTCTTTGTCTAAATCTAAATCTACTCCTAAAACAATATATGACTCTGTACAAATTGTTTTAGGTTCGCCAATGAATGTATTGAAATTGTCATCATTAAGTTCTGTTCCTATGTTATTTGCTCTGGGAGTATATACTTTAAAACAGTCTACCCAATTTAAATTTTTTGATATTTCATATCTTTCAAGATACCCTATTTTTTTCCCCTTTCCATAACAAATAATTGGATCGTGTAAACCATATGACCTTGAACGAAACTTTTCATCATTAGTGAAATAGCCTCTGAATCCAAAAGGTCTTAATGAGGAAACGTGATTTTCAAAAGACTTAAAGCTTGGAATTATTGAAATTTTATTAACTAAAGAAATTGCGACACTATGTCTAATTAAAATATCGGAACCTTCAGTTTTTAGCGAGCGGCTAATTACGTTAGGGTTTAAGTCATAATTATAAGTAAATACCTTAGTTAGATTAATTGAATTGTCAAATTTGTTATCTCTTAGAAAATAACAAATTCCTCCTCTTAAATTTATATTTTGGAATATTAGCTCGGGTCTTAAAAAATCGTGTAATTCTGAAATATGAACATCATTAATCATTTCGTCTCTAAAATCATCTAAACCTCTGCCTCCAGCAAACCAACGGGTAGGCATAATTATAGATATATAATCCGGATTAAGTTGTTTAGCAACATCAACAAATAAATGGTAAATTGGTCTTGCACTTGCTTGAGCTCCACCATCACTTTGTTGGTAAGGAGGATTTCCTACGATTACGTTAAATTTCATTTTGTTATTGTTAATTTGTATTTCCTCTGATTTGATTAAATTGTTTTCTTCAATTAAATCGTAAGAAGTATAATTATTTTCTACAAGGTTTTCATTGAGTTCAAGAAGAGAATATACTTTTCTTGTAAACTCATAAGCGATTTTGGAGGTAGGAATAGAATAAAACTTATTTGCAATTTGCTTTCCATGCTTTTTATAGACCGCATATACGAATTCTCCTTGTTTTGCTGCTATGTCAAGAAATAATGAATTTTCATTGAATGCTTCATCCGGAATGGAATTTAACATCATGTCTGTAACTAATTCAGGAGTAACAACTTCAGAATCTGACAACCTACTGAATTTCTTCATAGCATTACTTGCTCTTTTTATCGGAGAGATTGCTGTGTCATTGGCTAACGAATTTATATTCTGTATTTTGTAATCTAATTCGCTTAAAACGAATGGATTTATGTGTTTTTGAAATAAAACAAGTATCTCTTTTGATAAATTCAAATTTGCTAAGATGCGAGTGTTTGAATCATTATTTTCAATTTCAAGGACTATTTCATTTAATGACTTTACTCTTGAGTCAGTTAAAAAAGCAAAGAACAATATCCGAGCATAAAACATGGCAAATTGACCTTTGTAGTCGTCATCCTCATTGCTTTTGAGTTCAGAAGTTTCTTTGTTTTCTTCTTTTCCTTCATTTCCTTCATCCTCTGTTTCGACAATATCTAAATCTTCCCCTTCACCAGCTGTTGATTTTATTTCAATACCTTGTCTTGACCCAATCTTGCCTTGTTTTTCTATTTCAGCTTTAATTGCCTCAATATCTAATAGAGAGTAGTCAATTGAAATATTAGTGGCTTCGTCATACACACTCCTGTTACTTGAATATTCTCGCACAGCATCAAGAATGTCATTGGGCAGAACTTGGACAATTTTATTATTATTAAGTATGACAATCGGGGATATTTCTAATTCTCTTTTGATTCTTTCTTCTAACTTACTATTACCGTTGGATTCTGTATTTACATTGTAGATTTGAGCCTTATGTTCCTGCATTTGGAACATTCTATTCGGGTTAAAATCTACAAGAAGAGTCTGTGGTTTCATATTGAACTTAACAGAATCACCATTAGTTTCCTTAAATACTTTAATATATTGGTTTTGTAATCTAAAAATCGCCTGGTCATACTCTTGTGGAGAAGATGTATCTTTTAAATAAAGCATAGTGTCCCATTCATGAACGGTACTGCCGGTAAGCATTCGATTTACAGTTAGCGTGATTGTTTTTTTATCATTTTGCTCACACTCCTTTATTTTTGATTTTACAGATGTTGTATCTTTAAATGTCTTTTCACCCTCAACCCCAGAAATATTGATTATTTCATACTCATTAAGGTTTTTAAAAGTATTATTTTTTATCAGAGACTCTAATGCATCACATGATGCTCGGTAGGGTAAAACACAAACAATATGACGACACATTTTCCCGTCTCTAATCTTGTCATAGTCTAAAAAACCCAAAAGGTTTTCATCTTTTTCAGAACCATCAATAATTTTAAATAATTCTAATATCTCATCTTCATGAATGAATTTCTTATGTAAATTACTTTCTTTATCAAGGATAATTGATTTTGGCCTAAAAAGTTCTGAAAAGGCATAAGTAATCCCACGCTTTTTAAGTTCTTCCATTTTTTTACGAGAAGATTCATTGGGATTAAAAGCAAAACGTATCATTTGAGGGAAGCCATAATATGGATTATCCCATTCTTTTACCTCGTCTTTATTTAGGTTTTCTTCATCCCATTTTTCCTGATCTTCGGCTATATTGGAAAATTGATAGAATGCTATAATATCGTCTTTTGTAAACTCACTATTCATTAGTATTCTATATGGAGTACCTGATAAGTGAATCCGAATTTTGGTGTTAAAGGATTTAGTCGTAAACTCTATATCCTCTAAGGTGTTTTCGTTCAGTTTTTGTTCGCTCTTTATTTCTTTTGAAGATAAATTTTCTTCTTTTAAGACCTTACCATATTCAGCTGCCCTGGCACCGAAATGAGTTTCATCTATTAGAAGCAAATCTATTTGACTGTCAAATACTTCTTTGTGCTTTGTCTTTATTTCATCGCCTTGTAAGTCTTGAAGAGTAAGAAACAAAACGATTTTCTCTCCAACTTGTTTTTTTTCTTCAATAATGGATTCACTTTGTAATAAAGATTCACTATCGAGAAAGCAATACCCATCAAATTTCAAATGACTCTCAACTGTCCTTTTCCATTCCTCTTTAACATCAGCTTTTGCAGATACTACCACGACAAATTCAGCACCCATTTCAACAGCGCAGCACATGGAAGTAAAAGATTTACCGAAACGCATTACTGCATACATCAATAAATTTGTTCTTCCCTTTTCAATAGCTTCTTTAAACCTTAAAACAGTCTCTTTTTGATTTGGGCGAGGATCATAATTTTCAGTGCGATTATATTTATGAATTACCGGAATATGACTGTCCTCAAAACGGTAGTATTGGTATTTTGAATCATTGCTTTTATGCCCGTTCTTTATATCATCAATTGCGTCTTCTATATCCTTTTCTGTTGCATTTTCGAAAAACTCATTTGAGTAATAAGGTATGCTTTTAATAGAATGTTTTTCTAAACGTTTTCTTTGGCGATCGTTCTCTAAATAATAATGAATTGAATAGTCTCTAAAATAAGTTTCCTCGTCAACCTTTGCTACATCGTCATACTTTTTAATAAGATTTGGAAAGTGTTTACGCCATTCATTAAGTCTTACTTCTAATGGGCGATATGTATCACCAACTTTTAAATAGTTTGGAATGGTTTCAGTTGTGAAAGCATAAATTTGAGGTTCAACTCTACCAATTATCAAGTCGTTTAATATATCCGTATCTATTGATTTATTACTCGCCATTTTGTTATTTAATTAAGTCAATGAATTTGATATTTACACCATATTCACCAGAGGATTCATCAAACTCTCCCCAATCTTTTATTATACTATAAATCCCATTGTGCAATAAAATATTCTGATTATTGCATCCTTTGCATTTAACAATTTCGTTTTGCGATAAACCGAATAAATCACTCACCTCTTCAACTTTATCGATACAGCTATTTGGCACAACCCCCTTCATTCCATCCATTTGCCAAACATTCCATGAAATAATATCCGATATACTTTCTAATGTTTCTAATGAAGGGTCACGAGTAAATTTATAGTTGAAGTATTCAATAAAACTAATGAGTAATGCTTCACGTGCTAAAAGCAAACTATCACCTTGCCACTCAAAAGCATATATGTTTTGAAATGCAAGAGTTGCATATTTAATCCATTCTTCTTCTGTTGTTGTATTTTCGTTTACAACACGAAGTTTCCTATCTAACAAACCAATCCGGTTCTCTATTGAAATAAATTCTCCTGTTGTTGTATCATACCGACTTACGATATATGGAGCCTCGCCACATGAAATTTCTAAACGAGTATCAGCAACATAGTCTATCCATGTCTTGTTATCTGGAAATGTAATTTTATTTTTATTGGTTATCCATGATTTGGTGCCATCTTCAAGAACTACTTCTTGATTAAAAATATTTTCAGCATTAAACCAAGAATTGTCTATTGAATTATTCTGTGCGTTACAAATCCATGACGGAGTAAAAACTTCAGCCATTTCTTTGGAACGCGATAACTGTAAAATTTTATCCTTGTACACTCGTGGCATAATTACATTACCAAATTCTCCTGTAATTATTTCCGGGAGAATATTTGAACTGTAGGAGTAATCTAAACCTAAATCTTTATAATTATCAGTCGCCCAAAAAATATTCTTACCTGTAGTTCTATCACTTAGTAGAATATTCAGAATTGAGGGATATTTCTCAATTATCTCATTTTCTAATACATCAATTTCAGTACGCACTATTTGAGAATTTTGATTTTTGATATGGTAATATTTCTTCCTCTGCAACTTTCAGAGCGTTTAAGCCTACTTCTTCATCTTCGATAACTTCGTATACTTTGTCCGCTAACCAAAGCGTTAATAATTCTTTATGTTCAAGTTCTAAAATTTGAGAAAGCAGTAACACATGTTCACGTTTGGCATTACGTTCGCCCCGTTCCACCTTACTGAGCATTGCTGTATCAATATCCAGTTGAGCGGCTACGTGCCGCAGCAGTAATTCTTTTTGTTCTCTACGCTGTCTTATGATTTCTCCAAACTTGTTCATTCAACTATTTTTGACTTGACAATAATTGACAAATATAGTAACGAAATGAAAAATAAAGAAACATAAAGCAGAAGAAACACTTGAATTATTGAACTATTTTTTCATAATGGTCTTTCTTTAACCGAAACAATAAATTCCCTTTAATAAACTTAGATATGTAACCCTCTGCTGTCTTGTCAGCAATATCTAAGGCCTTTGCTATTTCTAAATATTCTTGACGATTAAAAAACTTTGGAAGTTTATCCAAGAATTGCTCTTTTAAATTCTTTTTTAAAGAAAGTGGTCTGTCTTCAGGAAGTTCTGAAAAAACAATACTTGCGTGCTTTACTAATGTTTTTGTAATATTTAAGGCGTTATTAAAATCAACATCATCACATATTAATGGAGACGTTGTATCTCCATTCTCAAATGTTCTTAAAATAGTAAAAATCATTGCAATTCTAAATGTAACAACACCTAAGCGGCGGACAGTTGCCATATATTCCATACTTTGAATTGCGAGATAAGTATTTTGAATAGCTTCAAAAGAGTTGTTAAATCGATTTTCTTGCTCCTCTGTAAGTTCAAATTTGATAATGTCTTGTTTGAGTAATGCTTCATAAAATAGATGAAACTCACAAGCTAACTCATCAAAGTATTCTCCTAATCCATTTTCGGTCTTTTTCTCAAAAACGTTTTTCCATGATGGTTTAATGTTCATGTAATAAAACATGAAACGACTAAATAAACCATTTTCTGCATTCGGAATTAAGGCTGAAATTTGTTTTGGAGTCCCCGATAAAAGACAAGAAATGCAAGGGTTTTCAATTTCAACAAACTCTCTATCTGTTCTTCTATAATAGCTAATTGTTTCGTGGTGGAATGCTTTTCTAAAACCATCGCTGTAATTACCGTAATCTGATTTGAATGCTTGTGATAAAGTATCACCTTCTGTTTCAAATATCAATCCTCTTCCTTCATTGTCATTTAATAACTGGAAAGCACCAGTTGCACTATTGTTGGCAGGAATGAAAAGCATTTTTTCAGGAGGAGGTAAAGGTTTGACAGCGTTTTTATCCTTTCCTTTATTTCGGTTGAAATCCTGCAGTTCAGCCTCATATTTTTGACGAAGTAATTTTGATTCTTCTCTTTTCTTTTTGTGGATTGGATTAACTAATTGTTTGCAATGAACTAATCGTCCTTTACCAGCTGATGCAGGTGCTGTAATAAAAAGAAATAAGTTCGCAAATACTTTGTTACCATCATAAATTCCGTAAAGTTTCGGAAAGCATGCACTTAAAGTAACCATTGAACCTAATAACAATAAATCTCTTTCTTCTTTGCTTGATGATACGTTTGTTATCTTTTGAAGAAATTGAGGAAGTTGAGGAAATAGAGTATCTGAAAGTAATTGTGCTTGATTATCAAGAATGGGCAAATCCTCGGTTTCCTTCGTTTCCTTAAATTCCGAAGTATATAATTTTATACCTGCATTTTTACAAAGAAAGTAAAATGTACCTATAGTTATACCAGTTCGATTACCTGAGAGACAATTATTGTATTGAACATCACAAGAGGTTGCATCATAATCAGGATAAAATTGACTAACTCTGTGATAATAATTTCTTCCACTTTCGCCAAATTTATCAGCAAGGGCGAATCCGATATTTAACCAAGCACTGTAATCGGAAGTTAAGTCAATTTTGCTGCCTTCAATTTGTTGAATTATAAACTCAATATTTGAATCATCATTGGATCTATCTTTTTTGTGTTCTTCATTTTCTATCAAGGACTTTTTTTGTGGTAATTCAAGCCACTTATCTACATCAAATTTTTTCTTGTTCATATTTAATATGGTATTTTGGGTTAATAAAACATTCTTTGTCGTGGGGGATAAAACAAGCTCGAGAAACATCTTTCCCTGACGGATCTACCTTCAACTGGTGTGTATCCATTAAGTAATTACTGATTGCCCTAAAGTATTCTTCATGGCTGTGAGTTGTAAGGTCAATTTCAACTATCCATTTAATACCATTTCCAGAAGGAGAAAAAAACAACAAGGTAGTTTCTAAAAATTCATCCTCTAATAGTAATTCCTTAACTGCTTGAGGGTTTTCTAAATCGTCTAAATCTATTGTGATTAGACTGGAATGCTCGATGAGATTTGAGTCCTTACGCGTGGAGAAAGTGCCTGAAAAAGTAACATAGTCAAAATGATTCTTCTTATAAATCTTTGCTGCTTCTTTATCTTCAATGGCCTTCAATTCATTTACGTTTTTCAAAAATCTTATATCCCTGATAAAGACATAAGAATCAAAAATTGTAATGGTATCTGCTGGAGTTACATTAGTCACCGGTTTGCGGTAATAACTAAATCTTGGAAACATTGATTCGGGCAATACTTCTGCTGTTTGCATAATGGAAAAATGGATGATGATGAGGAAAAGATGCTGCTTGAACTATGCGCCCGGCTTTAAATAATGACTTTGTAAAAAATCATCAATATCCTTCGCTTTATAGTAAATTTTAGCGCCTACTTGGGAGAATGGTATTTTACCAGAATCCCGATAATGTTGTAAGGTTCTTTTACTAATGTGAAGGAGTTCACACACATCTTGATTATCCATCCAAACATCAGAGAGTGGAGTGGTTTCTTTGTGATTGTTCAACCTAACGCTAATCGCGTCAAGTTTTTCTACTAATTTTTGGAATGCTTCAGATTCCATTGTAATAACGTGCATAATTTTATTTTTTTGAATTATGCAACAAAGGTTTTTAGAAAGATAAGGTCTGAAAAGCCAGACGGGATAAGACCTGATAAACAGCTGTTTTAAGTGAAAATTATTTACTTGAGAAGTGATTTCTGATGTATTCTAAAGCACGCTTCTTGTAAAATGTAACAGTATCTGAATGGTCTAATTTAGACTGTAATTCTAATTCTATTCGGGTAGCTATTAATTTACAGCTGATTTCTAAAGTAAGTTGAGGAATAATCAATTGTTCATGTAATGCTTCAACAACTCCTCTTATTGAACCTTTTTTTCGTTCACCTAAAATAAACTTGCCATTTTCCGAGATTTGTAAGTCCTCGAGCATTTGCATTATGAATTGTATATTTCCGGAATTAGTAATTTCTTCAAGAGAAGTAGGAATACTTTTCTTATCGCTTTTCTTTTTATTTGTTACTTCTGCCAATGGGTATTCCTTGAAGAATTCAATTTCATCTTGTAGCCACTGTTTAATTGTTTTAATATAACTCAATTCATTTTTGTCAAATTTTAAGAGAAGTGCTTTGTTTTTTATTATTCTTGATTCAATTAGTAATTCCCGTTTACGTTGATTTACATCAAAGTCATCTTTATTAATTTCCTCGTATGATTTTATTTGATAAAGAAGGTTTTTTGTTAGTTCACATAGATAAAATACAATGGACTCCTCAGTATGAATCTTTACAGAGGTTAAACCATTGTATCGATTTGTGCTATTAATTTGAGAAACAATCGGAAGCTTTTTAGACAAGGTTTCCTTAAGCTCCGTAAAATAAGGAAGACTAAAAGGAAAAGTATCTATCCATTTATTGTATAAATCTCGAAGAACATTAAAGTTAGGCGATGCTGTTTTCTTTGTTTTAGGATCTAAATAGCTGAGGAGTTTTGTTCGCTTATATTTGGGAATGGGTGCTTTGCTTTTTTGTAAATAAAGTATTAGATGAAATCTCAGAAGATGAAGACCAATCCCCGGGCTGCCAAATGAAAACAAATTGTATTCAAAATAATCTGTAATATCCTCAAACCAATCCTCGTTATTAATTTTTGTTTCGATTATATATTCAATATAGCTCATTTGATTAACAACCTTTTCTTTCAAATAATCAAACGAACCGGGAAGAATTCCAAATCTACGAGCATACTGGCGATGCTCATCACAGCAATTCGGGAATGCTGTTAAAAAATCTTCTGTATTATTAATTAGCGATTTGTGGAAAGGGCAACAGTTTGGGAAGCCTTTAGGAGCTTCCCAACCGTCGGGAACCTGTATTGTAGTAGCAGGAATATTAAATTGGTTTGCTGGTATTTCTATAAATGGAAAATGATTGTTATGCATTCTTTTTCAGTATTTAACACAAAGTTAAATACACAAAATGATAAAATCTACCCCATTAAATTATTAGTTATTTACATAACCAGTTTTGCTCTTAACATGTCAATATCATCCTCAACTTTCTTATCAATTACCTTCGCATAGATTTGAGTGGTTTGCATTTTACGATGACCTAACAATTTACTGACTGTTTCAATCGGAATACCATTAGATAAGGTTACTGTCGTTGCATAGGTATGACGTGCTAAATGGGTATGTAATTCTTTCGTAATGCCACAAATGGAAGCAACTTCTTTCAGATAGGCATTCATTTTTTGATTTGACGGAACTGGGAGCAACTTACCTGAAATAAGAACCTCTGCATGAGCGGCATATTTTCTAATGATATTCTCGGACACAGGAAACAAAGGTATGCGACACGTTACACCTGTCTTGCCTCTGCGGATGACGATCCATCTATGCCCGTCAATACCAATTTCAATGTTCTCTTTTTTCAGTTCAGCCAAATCTTTGTATGCAAGACCTGTGTAACATTCAAAAATGAATAAATCACGTATCACATCCAGGCGTTGAATGGTAATCTCTTTGTTTATGATTGCATCAATTTCAGCTTGTGTTAAGTATTCACGCTCCACGTTCTTCTGAGTAATGCGATAACTAACAAATGGGTCTTTTCGGATATAGTCGTTTGCTAATGCAATACGAATTACTTTTTTTAATGCCTTGATGTGCTTCATAGAACTGTTATGCTGGCATTTTGCAACGGTTTTAAGGTAGAAGTCAAATCCTGTGATAAACTTGTTATTAACCTCTGATAAAGGCAATTTTTCATTATTGTATTGAATGGAGCAATAGTTTCGAATGTGTTTGAGGGCAGCATCATAACGCTGTAGTGTTAAGGGTGAAAACTCTTTACCAATCAATTGCTTCAAATTGTTGTTGTGATCTTCAAACAATTCTACTAAACTCCATTGCTTTTCTCCGATACCTAAAAATGTATTCAGAAGAACTTTCGCTGTGATTTGTTTACCAGCTTCTTGTAATTCTCTTTGGTGCATGAATAACTGACCTCGCACACTTGTTAGGTAATCGTTGATTTCTGTGGACTCTGGACTTGTTCCTTTGGCTTTGTTCCGTGCAGTGTCCCAATGGGATGGTTTGATACTTCTTTTAATAGAAATCTCGGAGGAATCTCCGTTTGAAGTGATGCGCAAATAAATAGGTGCTTCACCTGTTTTTAGAAGTTTTGACCTTTTAATGAAAAAAAGGATGTTAAATGTTGCTCTTTTCATGGCGATAATGATATTACAAAGTTACCGCAACACGTTAAATTAAGGAAATGCTAAATACTGCAAATCAGTGCATTAGAACCAAATCGGTGGACTTTTTTTGAGGAGGATTTTAGTCCACCGAATAGCCCACTTGCAAATGATTAAAAAGGGGAGAAAATGAAACAAAAAGACATAAAAAAAGCCTCTTTTAGAGGCTTTTTCGACTTAATTCACTGTTTTTCAAGTGTTTAAGCGGTCTGGACGGGACTCGAACCCGCGACCCCCTGCGTGACAGGCAGGTATTCTAACCAACTGAACTACCAAACCGTTTTTCGATCTTTTCAGACTTTCGCAACAGCGAAATTAGAAAACGTGTA
>JACCDW011096207.1_pt1 | contig 12481 bp, 15 predicted proteins | sample 7449781 | NCBI WGS metagenome assembly JACCDW01 (sample SAMN15323449, study PRJNA562643) | freshwater metagenome | isolation source: river surface water | place: USA:Blue River Watershed | collected 2017-08-18
GCGCGCAAGCACATTGGCTGGTATGTGCGCAGCCTCCCCGGTGGCGAGGCGTTTCGCCAATACATGAACACGCTCGATACCCCCGTGCTGCAGCAGCGGGCGGTGGCGCAATTTTTAGATGAACTGGCCGCGCAGCACGAACGTTTGCCGGCGGCCTTGGGTGTTTCGGAGTCTTTTGCCCATGAGCAAGAAACAGATTGAAGAGGCGGTGCGCGCCAGTTTGGAATCCCTGTTTCGGGATTTGCGCGGCACCGAGCCCGACAACTTGCACGCCTTGATGGTGCAAGTCATTGAGAAACCTTTGCTGGAGGTGGTGATGAAACACGCCGAAGGCAATCAATCGCGGGCCGCCGAATGGCTGGGCCTCAATCGCAACACCTTGCGCAAGAAGCTGCTTGAGCACAAGTTGTTGAAGTAATTCCACGGTAGTTTTTCATTCATGAACGCGCTTCTTTCTGTTTCTGACAAAACGGGCATCGTTGAGCTCGCCCAAGCCCTGCACGCCCTCAACATCGGTTTGCTCTCCACCGGGGGCACCGCCAAACTCTTGGCCCAAGCGGGCTTGCCCGTGACCGAGGTGGCCGACATGACCGGTTTTCCCGAAATGCTCGATGGGCGCGTCAAAACCCTCCACCCCAAGGTGCACGGCGGCTTGCTCGCGCGGCGCGACACGCCGGCCCACATGCAAGCCCTCGCCACGCACGGCATTGGCACCATTGATCTGCTGGTGGTCAACCTCTACCCCTTCGAGGCCACCGTGGCCAAGCCCGATTGCACGCTGGAAGACGCCATCGAGAACATCGACATCGGGGGCCCGGCCATGGTGCGCAGTGCCGCCAAGAATTGGAAGGACGTGGCGGTTCTCACCGACGCGAGTCAGTACCCCCGCGTGATCGAGGAGCTCAAGGCGCACGGCAAGGTGAGCGACGCCACGCGCTTTGCGCTTGCCGTGGCGGCGTTCAACCGCATCAGCAATTACGACGCGGCCATCAGCGACTACCTCTCCGCCATCGAGTTCACCACGGGGGAGGGCGTGCCCACGCGCAACGCCTATCCCGATCAGGTCAACGCCCGCTATGTCAAGCTGCAGGACTTGCGCTACGGCGAGAACCCGCACCAGACCGCGGCTTTTTATCGCGATCTGCACCCCGCCCCCGGCTCGCTCGTCACGGCCGAGCAGTTGCAGGGCAAAGAGCTCTCCTACAACAACATTGCCGACGCGGACGCCGCGTGGGAATGCGTCAAGAGTTTTGACGCGCCGGCCTGCGTGATCGTCAAGCACGCCAACCCTTGCGGGGTGGCCGTGGCAGCCGGGCCCCTACAGGCCTACCAAAAAGCCTTCCAGACCGACCCCACAAGCGCCTTTGGCGGCATCATCGCGTTTAACCGGCCTGTGGACGGCCCCACCGCCGAGGCGGTGAGCAAACAGTTTGTTGAAGTCTTGATGGCGCCGGCCTACAGCGCCGAGGCCTTGGCCGTCTTCAAGGCCAAAGCCAATGTGCGCGTGCTGCAAATCAGCTTGCCCGAGGGCGGTGCCGAGGCTTGGGCGCGCGGGGCCAACCCCACCGATGTCAAACGCATTGGCTCGGGTTTGCTGGTGCAAAGCGCCGACAACTTGCTGCTGCACGAAAACGAGTTGCGCGTGGTGACCCAGTTGCAACCCACGGCGCAGCAGTGGGAAGACTTGCGCTTTGCCTGGACAGTGGCCAAGTACGTCAAGAGCAACGCCATCGTGTTTTGCGGCCAAGGCATGACCTTGGGCGTGGGCGCGGGGCAGATGAGCCGCCTCGACTCGGCGCGCATCGCCAGCATCAAGGCCGAGCACGCGGGCCTGAGCCTCCAAGGCTCAGCGGTGGCCAGCGATGCCTTCTTCCCCTTCCGCGATGGGCTGGATGTGGTGATCGACCACGGCGCGACTTGCGTGATTCAGCCCGGCGGCTCCATGCGCGATCAAGAGGTGATTGATGCGGCCAACGAGCGTGGCGTGGCCATGGTCTTCACGGGCGTGCGGCACTTCCGCCACTAAGCCCTGGGGGCGTTTAGGGCGCGCCCACGCGCCATTTGAGCTGTAGGCTCAGGGCACCGTGCAAACGGTTCTCGATGGAGGGCACGAGCGCGGCATTGAGCCCCAAGCGCTCGCCCTCCCAAGAGAGCACCGGAATGACGGCTGGAAACCAGCCGCCGTGATTGGCGTTGACATAGCCATCAAACCCACCCACCACTACCCCCGCGCGCGCACCGAGCACGCGCCAGGGTTGGTAATACACGCCCAGATAGTGCGAGCGGCGGTTCTCGCTGTTGGTGAACGCGCCCCCGGTGACGGACCAGGTGTCATCCCAGCGGTATTCCGCGCCCAGGCCGGGGTTGGCGTCTCTCAGGCCTTGGTCGCGGTTGAAGTGATAGGAATAAAAGCCCGCGTTCACCCACACGCGCGAAGCCCAGTTCGCCTCGGTCTGGGCCTGCGCCGGGCCAAGCCCGAGGCCCGCGAGGGCCAGGCACAGGGCGCTGGCGCGGGCCGCACGCCTCATGACGCGCGCATGACCGCTTCGGCAGCGGCGATGGTCGCGTCAATGTCGGCGTCGGTGTGGGCCGCGCTCACAAACCCCGCCTCGTAGAGGGCGGGGGCAATATACACACCGCGGTCGAGCAAGCCGTGGAAGAGGCGGTTAAAGCTCGGCCCGTCGCTCTTCATCACCTGGCCGTAGTTTTGGGGCAACTCGGGCAGGAGGAAAAAGCCAAACATGCCGCCTTCGCAATCGGCGCTAAAGGGCACGCCCGCGCGTTGGGCGGCGCCCTTCAAGCCGTCGACCAAACGACGCGTCTTGGCTTGCAAAGCCGGCCAGAAGCCCTCGCGCGAGATTTCTTTGAGCGTGGCCAGTCCGCAGGCCGTGGCCACGGGGTTGCCACTGAGGGTGCCCGCTTGGTAGACCGGACCTGTGGGGGCGAGTTGCGACATGATCTCGCGCGGCCCGCCAAAAGCGGCCAAGGGCATGCCCCCGCCAATGACCTTGCCCAGCACCGTGAGGTCGGGCTTGAAGCCGGGAATGGCTTTGGCGTAAACGCTTTGGGCCGAGCCCATTGCCACGCGAAAACCCGTCATCACCTCGTCAAAGACCAGCAGGGCGCCGTGCTGTGAGCACAGCTCGCGGCAGCGCTTCATGAAGGGCACGCTCGCGCGCACGAAGTTCATGTTGCCGGCGATGGGCTCGATCATCACGCAGGCGAGCTCGCTGCCGTGTTCGTCAAAGGCCGCTTCGAGCTGGGCGATGTTGTTGTACTCCAGCACCAAGGTGTGCTGCACCACCTCCGGGGGCACGCCCGCGCTGGTGGGGTGACCAAAGGTGGCCAGGCCGGAGCCGGCCTTGACCAAGAGCGCGTCGGCATGGCCGTGGTAGCAGCCTTCGAACTTGATGATCTTGCTGCGGCCCGTGGCCCCGCGCGCCAAGCGCAAAGCGCTCATGCCCGCTTCAGTGCCCGAACTCACCAAGCGCACCATCTCCATGGAGGGCACGTGGCGCAGGATTTCTTCGGCCAGCTCAATCTCGCGCTCGGTGGGCGCACCAAAGGAGAAGCCATCGGTGGCGGCGGCCCGCACGGCCTCGAGCACGGCGGGGTGGCCGTGGCCCAGAATCATGGGGCCCCATGAGCCGATGTAGTCAATGTAGCGCTGGCCATTGGCATCCCAGAAATAGGCGCCCTCGGCGCGCTGCACGAAGCGAGGGGTGCCCCCCACCGCGCGAAACGCCCGCACGGGGGAGTTCACGCCGCCGGGAATCACTTGCGCTGCGCGCGCAAACAAGGTCTGGTTCAAATCAGTCATGGGGAAAAACAGCCTCCGCCGGTTCAGTGTTTGGTGTTGTGTTGGTGCAATGAGAAATCTTCCGCCGTGAGGGGGGAATCGGTCTCGCCTTCGCTGCCCTCTTCTTCGGGCTCGGCCCAAAAGAGTCGATCGGGCAGCACCAGGCCCATGCCGGGTCGGTAGCCCGCTTGCAGGCTTTGGTCCAGAAAGCTCAAGGCCTCGTGCGTGGCGGCTTCGAGGTCGGTGCCCGAGGCCAACAGGCATGCCAGAGTCATGCTCAGGGTGTCGCCCGCGCCGGCAAAAACGGCATCAAAGCGCTCCATGCGCTCGGTGAGCAAGACGGTTTGCGGGGTGGCCAGGGCGTTCTCGATGTGCTGGTCGGGCAGGTGAATGCCAGTCACGAGCACATAGGGCACGCCGTACTCAGAGGCTGCGCGGGCGATGTCGCGCGGCCCGGGGCTGCGCTCATGCTCCCAATCGGGCAGCAGCCAGCGCCAGAGCGTGTTGTGGTTGCCCACCAGCACGGTGGTTTGCGGCAGCAAGAGGTCGCGGTAGGCGTCGAGGTAGGCCTCCATGGCATCCTCGCCCCACCAGGAGAGGTTGGGCATGTAGGCCACCAGGGGCACGTCGGCGTAGTCGCTCGCGAGTTCGGCAATCGCGCTCAAGTTCTCGGGGCTGCCGCAAAAGCCAACCTTGAACACCTGCACCCGGATGTCTTCCAAAATGGTCCGGGCTTGCTCGGTGACGGCGTCTTCGTCTAGGGCAAATTGGTCAAACACCTCGGCCGTGTCGCGCAAATAAGTGCCCGTGACCACGGTAAGGGGGTGGGCCCCCACGCTCGCCCCGGCCAGCGCGTCGGCATTGAGGCCGCCGGCACCGCTCGGGTCATTGGCGTTGAAAACCAGCACGCATGGCGGGCTCGCCGCGCTCTCGTCGTCGCTGGGTTCAGCCGCAAAGGGTGGGTTGGATTCGAGACTCATGGGGGTCGATACAATCAACCCCATTCTATGCGTTCAACAAGAAAGAGCCATCGTGAATAAAACTTGGATGTGTCTGATTTGCGGCTGGATCTATGACGAGGCCGCCGGTGCCCCGGACCACGGCATTGCCCCCGGCACCCCGTGGGAAGAAGTGCCCATGAACTGGACGTGCCCGGAGTGCGGTGCGCGCAAAGAAGACTTCGAGATGGTGCCGGTCTGACGGAGACGGCGTGCGCACCGACTTTGAACGCCATTTGCTGCTCCTGCTCACCCAGCGGCCGCAAATTCATCTCCCCTCGGTGCACCAACTCCTGGGCCTGTGTCGCCAGCAGGCGCATCAGGAAACCAATGCGGCCTGGATCACGTTTTGGAACCTCTCGGCGCGGTATTTCAATGCCTTGCGCCGCGACGAACCCGCCCAATGGAGCGACGCCGAAGCCGCGACTGCGGCGCAAGTGCTCAACGGTGTTTTGCTGCACCAAAGCTTTGCCAATCTGGGCCCCGAGGCCGTCAACGACCTCGACACCATCAACCAAATGCTGTTTCTCGACCAGGCCGATGCGCTCACCCGTGGCCTCGCCCAAAGTGTGGGCGAGCACCTGAGCGAAGGCGCGGCATGGCCCGAGGGTGCGGCCGACAGCGCCCGCCTACTGGCCCAATTGGCCCAAGATGTCTCGCTCGCGGCTGTGCAACAGCTGGCCGACGCACTGGCCACCCAGCTCGAACGCGTGGGCGCAAACCCCGCCGCCAGCGAGGCCCAGGCCAGCCTGCAAGGGGTCGAGGAGCTCACGCGCTTATTGCATCAGTTTGCCGGCGGCACGATTGGCACGCCCGAGCCCGCCGTGCTCTCGGCCCTGCGCGGCGCGGCCTAACTCACTTGCTTTTTTTCACGACCGCGTAGCGCTCGAGCGTCTCGGCGCGCGCCTGCGCGTGGTCCACGATGGGGGCCGGATAGTCCCGCCCGAGCACCAGGCCTGCGGCCTGCAAGGCCATGGGCTTGGCCAGCCAGGGGGCGTGGATGTCCGCGGCCGAGAGGGCGTCGAGCTGGGGCAGGTAGCGGCGAATGAACTTGCCCTGGGGGTCAAATTTTTCGCTCTGACTCACGGGGTTGAAAATCCGGAAATAGGGTTGCGCGTCGCAGCCGCTGGAACTCGCCCATTGCCAGCCGCCGTTGTTGGCGGCGAGGTCAAAGTCGATGAGCTGGCGCGCGAAGTAGGCCTCGCCCCAGCGCCAATCAATGCCCAAGTCCTTGGTCAAAAAGCTTGCCACCACCATGCGCAAGCGGTTGTGCATATAGCCCGTCTGGTTGATTTGCGCCATGGCCGCGTCCACCAGGGGGTAGCCCGTGCGCCCTTCGCACCAGGCGGCAAAGAGCTGCTGCGCGCTCTTGCCGTGGGCCCAGCGAATGGCGTCGTATTCGGGCTTGAAGGCGCGCGTGACCACGTGCGGGTGGTGGTGCAGGATCTGGTGGTAGAAATCGCGCCAAATCAGCTCCGAGAGCCACACCTGCGCGCCTCGGCAGCCGGTGAGCTGGCGCTGCCAGGCCAGGCTCACGAGCTGGCGAATCGAGACCGTGCCAAAGCGCAAGTGCACGCTCAAGTAACTCGGGCCTTTGACGGCGGGGAAGTCACGCGCCTCGTGGTAGTGCTCGATGCGCTCAAAAAAATCTTCCAGCAACGCGCTCGCGCCGGGGCTGCCGGTGGGAATGTGCAAGTCGCTCAGGTTGGTCGCCTCAAACCCGATTTCGGCCAGACTGGGCACGGGTTTGCGGTGCGCCGCGGGGCGGGGCTGCAAGGCGCGTGCGAGGCTGCCCACCGGATGGGGCTTTAAATCCTCCTCGCGCAAGCGGGCCAACCACGCGTTTTTGTAGGGGGTGAAGACGGCGTAGGGCTTGCCGCCTTGGGTGAGCACCTCGCTGCGCTCGAAAATCACATGGTCTTTGTAGGTCTGAAAGCCAATGCCCATGTTGGCCAGGGCCCCACGCACCTTGGCGTCGCGCTCCAGCGCGGCGGGTTCGTCGTCGTGATTGGCAAAAACTTCCTGAACCCCCAGAGATTGGGCCAGCCGGGGGATTTCCTCGCGCGCCACGGCGTGGCAAACGATCAGGCCCGCGCCCTCCTGGCCGGCCAGGCCGTGGAGCTCGGCATCGAGCGCCACGAGCGATTCGCGGATGAATTCCACCCGCCGGTCCTGGCGCGGCAGGGGGTCGAGGATGTCCCGATCAAAGACAAAAACCGCGTGCACTTCGGCACACTGGCGCAGGGCTTGGGAGAGGGCGGCGTTGTCGTGCGCACGTAAATCCCGCCGAAACCACATCAGCCCACGGGCGTAAACCTTCGGCGACGGACGCTGCGGCATGAGACCCCCTTAAAATTACGTGATGAGCCTCGATTCTGCCTCCATTGACCTTACGCATCATTTCTTGATCGCAATGCCCGGTTTGGAGGATGCCCTATTCGGCAAAAGCGTGGTCTACCTCTGCGAGCACAGTGCCCGGGGCGCGCTCGGATTGGTCATCAACAAGCCTGGCGAGATGCGCATGCCCGAGCTCTTTAGCAAAGTCGAGCTCCCCTTGCATCGCGCCGATTTGCTAGAGCAACCCGTTTTGCGCGGCGGCCCGGTGCACCCCGAGCGCGGTTTTGTGCTGCACGAGCCCATCCCCACCGTCCCGGCCGAATCCGCGAGCGACAACCAAGAACTCTTCCCCGACGCGCCGGCCGGTGAGCCCGACAGCGTCTACGCCTCCACCCTCAAGATTCCCGGCGGTCTGGAGATGACCACGTCGCGCGATGTGCTCGAAGCCCTCTCCACTGGCGCGGGCCCCAAGCGCGTGCTCATCACCCTGGGCTACTCGGCCTGGGGGCAGGGGCAGCTCGAGTCCGAGCTCGCGGAAAACAGCTGGCTGACCGTGGGGGCGGACCCGCGCATCATCTTTGAAACGCCGCTGGAGCAGCGCTACGACCAAGCTTTGGCCCTCCTTGGCTTGCAGCCCTGGATGCTCAGCCCTGGGGCGGGGCACGCATGAACGCCCCCCCGGCGCGCCCCTTGGCCGGATTACAAACCTTTTTGGCTTTTGATTTCGGCACCCGCCGCACCGGTGTGGCCTACGGCAGCCGCATGCTCGGCCAACCCGAGCCGCGCGGGGCGATTGTGGCCGAGGGCGATGCCCGCTGGCCGCACATCACACGCCACATCGAGGAGTGGCAGCCCGACGCCTTGGTCGTGGGCGTGCCGCGCCACCCCGACGGACAAGCCCACGACAATACGCGGCGCGCCGAGCGTTTTGCCAACCAACTGCGCGGGCGCTACGGCCTGCCGGTGTTTGAGGTGGACGAGCGCTACAGTACGACGGAAGCCCTGGCCTCAGGGGCCCGCGATGCCGACGCCGCCTCGGCCTGCATCATCCTGCAACAATTCTTCCGGGAGTCTTCATGAACGGTCCCCTCGCACTCGACGCCGAAAGCCTCTACCAGGCCTTCCTGGAAGGCGGGCGGCCCTTGCTCACGCCGCAAACCCACCTCGTGGGCATCACCAGCGGGGGGGCATGGCTGGCCGAGCGCGCGCACCGCGATTGGCAACGCCCGGGAGAGTTTGGCACGCTCAGCTCCACCCTGCACCGCGACGACTTCGCCCAGCGCGGCTTGAGCGCGAGTGGGCAAACCCGATTGCCCTTTGCGGTCGAGGGCGCAGATCTGCTGCTCATCGACGATGTGCTCTACACCGGGCGCACCCTGCGCGCGGTCATCAACGAGTTGTTCGACTACGGCCGGCCCGCGCGCGTGCGCTTGGCCGTGCTGGTGGACCGAGGCGGCCGGGAGTTGCCCATCCAGGCCGATTTTGCGGCGGCGCGCGTGGTCTTGCCCGCCACCGAATCGCTGCGCCTCTCGCGCGACGACAACGGGCGCTTCCAGTTCAACGTCAAGGGATGACCATGCGCTACAAACGCAACCCCCAACTCAACGCCAACGGCGAACTCATCCACCTGCTCTCCACCGAGGGGCTCTCGCGCGACATCCTCACCCACATCCTCGACACCGCGGCGAGCTTTGTCTCGGTCAACGACCGCGAAGTCAAAAAGGTCCCGCTGTTGCGCGGCAAGAGTGTCTTCAACCTGTTTTTCGAAAACAGCACCCGCACCCGCACCACCTTCGAGATTGCCGCCATGCGGCTCTCGGCCGATGTCTTTAACCTCGACATCGCTCGCTCCTCGGCCAGCAAAGGCGAGTCCTTGCTCGACACCATCGCCAACTTGAGCGCCATGGCGGCCGACATCTTCGTCGTGCGCCACAGCGAGTCGGGCGCCCCCTACCTGATTGCCGAGCACGTCGCGCCGCACGTGCATGTCGTCAACGCCGGGGACGGGCGCCACGCCCACCCCACCCAAGGCCTGCTCGACATGTACACCATTCGCCACTTCAAGGGCGATTTCGCCAATCTGCGGGTGGCCATCGTGGGCGATGTGCTGCACTCGCGCGTGGCGCGCTCGGACATCCACGCCCTCACCACCTTGGGCTGCGCCGAAGTGCGCGTGGTGGGGCCCCGCACCTTGGTGCCCGCAGACCTCGCGCCCATGGGCGTGCGGGTGTTTCACAACCTCGAAGACGGCATTCGCGATTGCGATGTCGTCATCATGCTGCGCTTGCAAAACGAGCGCATGAGCGGCGCCCTCCTGCCCTCGAGCCAAGAATATTTCAAGGCCTTTGGCCTTACCCCCGAAAAACTCCAACTCGCCAAGCCCGACGCCATCGTGATGCACCCCGGCCCCATCAACCGGGGGGTTGAGATTGATTCGGCCGTGGTCGACGGGCCGCAGAGCGTGATCCTCTCGCAGGTGACCTTTGGTATCGCCGTGCGCATGGCGGTCATGTCCATCGTTGCAGGGAATGAAGCATGAAACTCCGCATCCACAATGGTCGCGTGATCGACCCCGCCTCCGGCCGCGACGAACACGCCGATGTCTGGCTCGCCAATGGCCATATCACCGCCATTGGCCAAACCGCCCCCTTTGAAGCCGATTTAACCGTGGACGCGACAGGCTGCATCGTCGCCCCCGGCCTCGTCGATTTGCAAGCCCGCCTGCGCGAGCCCGGCTACGAGCACGAGGGCATGCTCGATAGCGAACTCCACGCCGCCGTGGCGGGGGGCGTCACCACCCTCGTGTGCCCGCCCGACACCGACCCCGTGCTCGACGAGCCGGGTTTGGTGGACATGCTGCGCTACCGCGCGGCGCAGTTGCGCCGCGCCCGTGTCTACCCCTTGGGGGCGCTCACGCGCAATTTGGCCGGCGAGGTGCTCACCGAGATGGCCGAACTCAGCGAATCGGGCTGCGTGGGCTTTAGCCAGGCCGAGACGGCCTTGGCCAACACCCAAATCTTGCAACGCGCCTTGCAATACGCCGCCACCTTTGGCCTCTCGGTGTGGTTGCGGCCGCAAGAGCTGCACCTGGGCAAGGGCGTGGCCGCGAGCGGCCCCTTGGCTACCCGCATGGGCTTGAGCGGCGTGCCGGTGGCGGCCGAGACCATTGCCTTGCACACCATCTTTGCGCTCATGCGCAGCACGCGCGCGCGCGTGCACCTCTGCCGACTCTCCAGCGCCGAGGGTGTCGCGCTTGTGCGCGCGGCCAAAGCCGAGGGCTTGCCTGTCACGGCCGATGTCAGCATTCACTCTCTACACCTCACCGATCACGACATGGGTTTCTTTGACAGCCGCGCCCGCTTGGTGCCGGTTTTGCGCCAAGCGCGCGACCGCGACGCCCTGCGCGAGGCCTTGGCCGATGGCACCCTAGACGCCTTGGTCTCCGACCACTGCCCGGTGGACGACGACGCCAAAGCCCTGCCGTTTGCCCAAGCCGAGCCCGGTGCCACGGGCCTGGAACTGCTCTTGAGCTTGGCCCTCAAATGGGCTGAGGATTGCCAGCTTCCCCTGGCCAAAGCCCTGGCCGTGGTCACCCACCAGCCGGGCCAGTTGCTGGGCGCGGCGGCCCCCGAAGGCTTGGGTCAGTTGCGCGAGGGTGGGGTGGCGGATTTGGTCGTCTTCGACCCCCAGGTGACTTGGGCCGTCGAGCCCAAAGCGCTCCTGAGCCAAGGCAAACACACCCCGTTTGATTTCCGCATCAGCGGCACAGCCTTGCCCGGGCGCGTCAAGGCCACGGTGGTCGACGGCGTGCTGGCTTATCAGGCCTGAGCCAGGGCGCGCGCGGGGGTCATTGGGTGCGGATCAGCCGCCAGCCCTTGTCCATTTTGCGGAAAGTGAACCGCCAATTGAGTTGGCGCGTCTTGAGTAAGTAATAAGAGAGCACGCGCATGCTTTGCGCTTCCTTGTGCTCCTGAAAAAAGAGGCAGTCGCCCACCTCGAGCTTGCTCAGGGTCTCGATGCGCGCATGGCTGCGCAACTGTGGCAAATCAAATTTTTCCAATTGCATGTTTTACCCCCTGTCGTATGCATCGACAGCAGGGGGGAAAACTTGAATGGAAAAAAATCGCTCAAGATTTCATTTTTCCTGCCGATATCAGATATTGCCAGAACTCAATCAATTCGCGAATTGGCGTAAAAGTGTGGAGACGATGTCTTTGTCCATCTGATTGGCCTGCGCAAGCATGGCTGCCGCGCTGTTCTGGCGGATCTGCGCCGCGGCCAAATTCGCTGTCTCTTGAGCCACATCGGCGCCGGTCAGGCGCGCATAGGCCGTGTTGCTGGCCGTGGACATGCTGCTGTTATAGGCAATTTGCGTGTTGAGACGGTTTTGCGCCGCCCCCACACCTGTTTGATAACCCGATAAGGTGGTGAGCGCCGCATCAATGGCGGTGAGCGCCGTGGCGGCGTTGGCTGTGGACGAGATGGTCGATGTGCTCACCCCCAGTGCGCTGGTTCGTGCGTCATAGAGCGAGACCGTGGTTTGCTCGCCCGAGAGGATGCCGGTTTGCACACTGACCGTACCCGCCGCGCTGTTGAGCAAACTCGTGCCATTCCACTTCGTGGTGCCGACTAAAGCGTCAATCTGACTGATGTAGTTGGTGAAGGCAGTCTGCGCATCGGCACTGGCCGTGGTGGAAGAGCCCGACACCGCCAAAGCCCGCATCTTCGAGAGGGTGTCAGCAATCGAGGTGAGCGCCCCATTCATGGTTTGCAACATGCCATTGGCGTTGTTGATGTTGTCATTGGCCACCGTGTAGGAGGCGATCTTGGCCTTCAAGGTGTTGAGCGTTGAAAAGACGGAGGGATCATCCGCGGCCGTGTTGATCCGCAAAGTCGTGCTCAAGCGCTGGCTGGCACGGGCGGCGTCTTGGTTGGCCTGCGTCAGTGCATTGGCGGCAGTGAGTGCATTGATGTTGGTATTGACTTGCATGACGTTCTTCCTAGACGGTTGAAATTCCCTGAGAACAGGGGCATCCTGCAAGCTTACAAACTCAAAACACGAGTTGGAAAAACTTTAGCGATCTTTACACGCTTTACACTTTCAAGGGGCGTGAATGGACTCTTTTGAATTAACGAAAAACGTTTTTTTAGAGCAATCGGAAGGCCATGGCCGCGACCACGGTGGGCAGCGTCGCGGCGGCGAGCAGCCCTAGCGGGCGAATGGTCTGCTCGGTAAACGCGCCGCGCAGAATGGCCACGCCGGCAGGGTTGGGCGCGTTGGCGATCACGGTGAGTCCGCCGCCGGTGACGGCGCCCGCCACGAGCGAGACCTTGAACTCATCGCTCA
>JACCDW010517381.1_pt1 | contig 12480 bp, 11 predicted proteins | sample 7449781 | NCBI WGS metagenome assembly JACCDW01 (sample SAMN15323449, study PRJNA562643) | freshwater metagenome | isolation source: river surface water | place: USA:Blue River Watershed | collected 2017-08-18
CTGAAGGTTACACAGTACAAAGATTAGTTCGCAGACCGAGTCGCTCCGCTGAAGAAATCACTTGGGATCCACAAGCAGGAACAGTAGATCTTGAGGCACTTGCAGGCGTTGACGCAATAATTCATTTAGCTGGTGCCGGAGTGGGCGACAAACGTTGGACGAAGAAATACAAGAGCGAAATTCTTAATTCACGACTTCTTGGAACAACAACAATTGCCAATGCTGTTAATGCAGTTAAGCCATCTATATTTATCAGTGCAAGCGCAATTGGCTGGTATGGCGAAACGGGTAATCGAGCTGTTGTTGAATCAGATCGCGCTGGCGAAGATTTCCTTGCTGCTGTGTGTCGCGAATGGGAAGGCGCAGCGGATTTAGTAAAAGATGTACGAACTGTAAAAATACGTACAGGTTTAGTACTTGATCCAACTGGTGGTGCGTTAGGTCGCATGCTTCCGTTATTTCGATTCGGATTAGGCGGAAAATTAGGTAGTGGCAAACAATGGTGGTCTTGGATCACTTTGCATGATCAAATTCGTGCAATAGTTTTTGCTCTGGAGAGCAAAATTGAAGGACCAATTAATTTAACTTCACCTAATCCAGTCACTAATCAGGAATTTACGGCTGGGTTAGCTCGTGCGCTTCACCGTCCAGCGTTATTTCCTGCTCCCGCACTTGCGCTCAAAATCGCACTCGGAGGTTTTTCAACTGAGATTTTAGGTTCAAAGAAAGTTCTACCTCAAGCGCTTATGGATGCAGGTTTTGTTTTTGATTACCCACATATTGCGCCAGCACTTGCAGCTCTAGTCGACTAATGCAGAAAGTGCAGCTAAACGCCCTGAAAGCAATGCACCATTTTGCGACGGCGCACTCTTGTAGTCACCAGCAAGATAAATCGAATCTTTAACATGTGCACCAGATACAAGAGATTTCTCTAAACCTGCAAGCGGCAAAGCACTAGGTATTTCATATTTTGCAACAAGCTTCCAATTGCGTGTATCAACGCCGTACAAAATTGCTAAATGTCGGCGTATTTCAGATTCAGTAGCCGGAAGAATGCTTGTACTTGATATCAAATTCTTTCCTGCGGGCGCATAATCGGGCATCATGTTGGAAATAACCATCGTATTCACCACTGGACCACGATTCTGGCTATCAATTACAAGTGATTTGCTCTGCGATGGGCTCTCTTTTGTTGAGTGATACCACGTTGTGCAGCCAACTAGTTGTGGAACTTCTGTTAATTCCAGTAACTGAGCCGCAGTTGTTGCATCAGTTGCAACAATAATTGCATCCGCCTCAAATTTTCCTTTAGAGGTACTCACGGTATTTTTCTTAATTGAATTCACCTGAACACCGTAGCGAATATCGCTCACGCGACTTGCAAGAGCTTCTGAAAAGGATTTAACGCCACCTATTGGCAAACCTGAATTTCCAGTAACAAAATGTTTGATTGCTGTGCGACCGTATTCGGAGTTAACTAGCAATGGATCAGCCAAAAACACTCCGGTTAAGAAAGGGCGCAGGACTCGTTCATACGTCTTTCCCAAGCCACTATTTTTAAGCTCTTCTCCAACGCTTGCGGCAGGTTTACTGATGAGAAGGTATTTTACAAGTCGAAGCTTTTCGATAATGGAGCCAGTTTCTGATTTAAACACTGAAAGAAACGCCGAACGTGGATCACCAATTCGAATGCGGTCTTCATTTCGAGCAACTTCAATGACTGAGGTTGCTGAAACAAAGTCAATCTCCTTGATAATTCCAATCCGCTTAATTTCAGGATAATTTGCATTGATCAATTGGAAACCACGATCACAGATAAAACCGTCGATTACATCACTTGTGACGCGACCACCTGGGCGATCAGAACTCTCTAAAACTGTTACTGATATGCCTTCATTCTCTAAAGTTATAGCGGCGCTGAGTCCAGATAATCCTGCTCCTACGACTATAACTTTCTTAACCATGTGAATTGATTTCTCGAGCTTTATCAATGATTTGAGCTACTGCAAGAATTTCTTCAGGTGAGATTGGCATGGCTGTTTTATTCACAATCGCTTCGTGTACTAAAGAGTAAAAAGATGCATAGTTACCTGGATCGGTTTTAAACTCTTCAACAGAGTCACCTCTGTGAATAAATGCCTGAGAGGATGTGTCCTCTTCCCACTTCCCATCTTTTGGTGCCTTACCTGCTCTCAAAAGCGCTTCTTGCGGATCAAGTTCATTAACAACAAATGCGCCTTCGCTTCCGATTACACGAAGACGAGGACCAGGGGCACCAACCACAGCACTTGCTGAAAGAATGGATTCAACACCGGTCTCATGCGCAAGAACCAAAACGCAATCGTCATCGGCTCCCCCGCGGACACTTCTAATTGACGATGATTTCAAATTCGCTGGCCCGAAGCATTCGATTGCAGTAGATATCAAGTGCGGCATTAAGTCCAGTAATAAACCCCCACCATCTTCCGGAGAATTGTTTTCTCGCCATGATTGCGGATTTAACTGCGCACGAAATCTTTCGAATCGCGAATCCATTCGAATTACTCTTCCGATCTGACCATCCCTGATAACTCGCTTTAAAGTCAGTATGTCGCTGTCCCACTTGCGATTGAAATAAGTTGTTACAGCAACACCGGCAGAATCAGCTGCATCGAGTATTTCTCGTGTTTGTGCGACGTTGATACCCATCGGTTTATCAACAACCGTAGGTATGCCTGCATTGATAGCAGTAAGCGCCTGCGACAAATGAACTTGGTTTCCCGATGCAATCACGATCAAATCAAGATCTTGGGCGCACAGCTCTTCAATGGTGGAAACGATTTTTACTGTCGGAAAATCCTCTTTCGCATGACGCTTTCTCACATCATTTGTTGTTAATACGGCAGTAACTTCAAAATTCGTACCCGCCAAAATGGGGGCATGAAAACTGCGACCGGCTAATCCATAGCCTGCAATGCCGACCTTAAGTTTCATGCGCCCTACTTTTTAAGCTTGGAAGGCCACCAAATTTTTGGTCCAATTTCATGTACCAAAGCTGGAACCAAGATTGAACGAACAATGATGGTGTCAAGAAGCACACCGAATGCAACAGCGAAACCTAACTGCGCTAATGGCACCAAAGGAATAAGTCCGAGCACTGCAAATGTTGCTGCTAGAACGATTCCTGCTGATGTAATCACAGCACCAGTAACGGTCAATCCCTTTATAACTCCCTTGCGTGTTCCGAGTTTGATTGACTCTTCACGTACTCGAGTCATTAAGAAGATGTTGTAATCAATACCCAGTGCCACCAAGAAAATAAAGGCAAATAGTGGGAAGGATGTGTCTCCCCCTTCGAAACCGAATACATGATTAAAGAACAGAGCACAAACTCCTAGTGTTGCAAAGTAGGAAAGAACAACGGTACCTAGTAGCAGCGCTGCGCTCAGGATGCTTCGAAGAAGCAAACCAAGAATGATTGTGATAACAATTAAAATAATTGGAATGATTGTTTTGTTATCTCGATCATTTGCACTTCGGATGTCATAAGAAACTGCGCTTGTTCCACCAACTAGAGACGTGGGATCGGCTTGATGAGCGAGTCGGCGAATCTCAGGAATGTCATTTGATGCTTCCACGCTGTCTGGAGCTTTTTCAAGAACTACGTTCAAAATAGCCTTGTTGTTGACGACCTTCATTTGAGGTACTGGTCCCCCTGGTATTGCAAAGCCATCGAGTAATGGTGCAACGGAAGTAACTCCAGGAGCGTTCTTTACTGCTGCGGCAACAGCATCTAATTTGTCTACGTTAACAACAATTTGTGTTGGGTCACCTTCTCCACCAGGAAAGTGCTTGAGCAATAACTTTTGTCCAACAACAGACTCTGGATTAGTTGTAAAAGTATCAACTGTTCCAATTCCATCAGCCTTTAATGTTGTCGAAGTAAATGCGAACGCTAATAAAATTACTCCTGTAATTACCCACGCCTTACGAGGGCTGCGTTCGATTGTGCCTCCAACCTTGGACCATACGCCAGAGAGAACTTGGTCTTCACCATCGAATTCTGGACGTCGTGGCCAGAAAATCCAGCGGCCAAAGAGTAAAAGTAGCGCTGGCAATAGTGTCAAAATTGTAATCACGGAGCATGCAATGCCGATTGCACCAATTGGTCCAAGGCCGGCCGTATTTGTTAATTGACTAAATAAAAGTACAAGGAGTGAAATTGCAACTGTTGAGCCTGATGCAAGAATCGGTTCCCACACACCTTTATACGCAGCCCGCATCGCATCGAATCTGTTTTCATGTAGATGAAGTTCTTCTCGATATCTGGCGATCAGTAATAGCGCGTAATCCGTTGCAGCTCCAATGACCAATACAGAAAGAATTCCTTGTGACTGCCCATCAACATCGATGATGTCATTTTTAGCTAGTAAATAAACAATTCCTCCAGCAGTAGATAGCGCAAAGAGTGCAGAGAGGAGCGGAATAATCCACAAAATCGGCGATCGGTAAACCACGATCAAAATTAATGCAACAACTCCGAGCGTTGTTAAGAGCAATGTGGAGTCAATATCTCCGAAAGCACCAAATAAATCTCCGAGTAAACCACCCGGACCTGTTACATAAGAAGTGAGATTGTTTTCTTTCGCTAATGGCCCGAGATCTTCACGTAGCGCTTCAACAATTGCTGGAAGTACTGGTTCTTCATTAGGAAGTAACTTTGTAAGTGAATTTCCATCAAGTGGCACATTTGCCAGAATCGCCTTGCCATCCTCTGATGGGAATGCAGTAATTCTTTGACCAGGTGCTAAATAATCTGCGATTTTTGCTGTTGTTCCGGCCAGCGTTAGTTCACCGATTGCCTCTAGATGAGAATTGATTGCCTGAATGCTTTTAGGTGTTGCTTCACCTTCGAATAGAACTAGCGCTGGAAAATTAAAGGAATCTTTTCCTGAGAAAGTTTGAATTAACTCTGAAGCTTGTGTTGCTTCAGCACCCTTAGGAAGAAATGAAGAGTTGTTATTTTCTTGTACGGATGAAAGCTTTCCAAATAGGGGTCCAAATACACCTGTGAGCAAAAACCAGATCAACACTACGAGCATTGCTATGGCAAAGGGTTTGCGGGACTTTACTGAGGTGCTAGATGACACGGAAGTTGGAACCTTTCATACGGATTTCGGCGAGGATTCGCGACTGGGCAAGCCTACCTTTAGGCTAAGAGTGTGGCAGCCACGACGACACTTGACCCCACAATGGTGGTGAAGAATTTAGCGCTTCTGGACTACAACGAAGCGTTGCTCATCCAACGCAGCACACATGAACAAGTCAGTGCTGGTGTTATGCCCAACACATTGTTTTTTGTCGAGCACCCATCAGTTTTCACAGCAGGTAAGCGAACTCTTGATGAAGAACGTCCTATGGATGGAACGCCAGTAATCGATGTTGATCGTGGTGGAAAAATTACGTGGCATGGTCCTGGTCAGATTGTTGGTTATCCGATTCTTCGATTAGCCAAGCCAACTGAATTAGTCGGATTTGTCCGCGAAATTGAAGGCGCATTGATTGATACATGCAAGGAATTTGGTTTAAATGTTCAGAGAATAAAAGCTCGCTCAGGTGTCTGGACGTGCAACGAGAACAGTCCCAAAAAAATCGCGGCTATTGGTATCCGCGTTGCAAAAGGAACAACTATGCATGGATTCGCACTCAACGTGAATCCAGATCTTGGTGCATTTTCTCAAATAATTCCGTGTGGTATCGCCGATGCAGAAGTGACTTCAATGGCTCAGGAGCTACAGCGTGAAATAACTTCGCAGGAAGTACTCCCAATTCTGGAGCGCAATATTGTTTCTACATTGGCTAAGGTGAGCGCATGACAATCGCACCTGATGGTCGCAAAATGATTCGAATTGAAGCTCGTAATGCGTTGACCCCAATTGAACGCAAACCTGAGTGGATAAAGACGCGTGCGAATATGGGTCCCGAGTACACACGTTTACGTTCGTTAGTTAAATCTGAAGGTCTTCACACTGTTTGCCAAGAAGCGGCTTGCCCAAATATTTTTGAGTGCTGGGAAGATAAAGAAGCAACATTCTTAATTGGTGGAGAAAAGTGCACCCGACGTTGCGATTTTTGTAATATCGATACCGGAAAACCTGATCCGATAGATCGTGAAGAACCGCGCAAAGTAGCCGAATCTGTAAAAGCAATGGGATTGAAATACGCAACGATTACTGGTGTAACCCGTGATGACTTAGAAGATGAAGGTGCTTGGCTATATGCCGAAACAATTCGTAAAGTTCATGAGTTAAATCCAGGGTGTGGCGTTGAAATGCTTGCGCCAGATTTCCACGCTAACTCTGATTTGCTTAACCAGATTTTCGAAACTCAGCCAGAAGTTTTTGCGCACAACCTGGAAACTGTTCCTCGAATCTTTAAAAGCATTAGACCGGCATTTACTTACGAGAAATCTCTTCGGGTAATCACAATGGCTAGAGATTTCGGTTTAATCACTAAATCAAATTTAATATTAGGTCTTGGCGAAACACGTGAAGAAATTTCACAGGCTCTTTTTGATCTCCGTGGCGCTGGCTGCGACCTCATCACAATCACCCAATATTTGCGACCAACTAACCGACACCATCCAGTAGAACGTTGGGTCAAGCCAGATGAGTTTGTTGAGTTAGCGGCCGAAGCCAAGGAAGTCGGTTTTCTTGGCGTGATGAGTGGTCCGCTTGTTCGTTCGAGTTATAGAGCTGGGCGCTTGTATAAAGAAGCCATGGCTGCAAAAACCGGTGCACCGCGTGGCTGATCTTGTTTATCCCCCAGTTATCGTTTTCATTAAATCTCTCTGGAAATATTTAGATCTGCGTTTCACATTTTCGGGCGATGAATATATTCCGCAAGAAGGTGGTGCAATTCTTGCTATGAATCACATTGGTTACTTTGACTTTGCAATCGTTGGAACTGGAGTTCTGCCAAAGAAGCGTTACGTGCGATTTATGGCTAAAAAAGAAATTTTCGATAACAAAATAGCGGGACCATTGATGCGCGGTATGCACCACATAAGCGTTGACCGAGGAAATGGTTCGGCATCATTCGTTGCAGCCCTTCGTGCATTGCGTAAAGGAGAAATAGTTGGAATTTTTCCAGAAGGAACTATTTCAACAAGTTTTGAAATCAAAGCTCTCAAATCAGGTGCTGTGCGATTAGCAATGTCTGCGAGCGTACCAGTTATCCCAACAATAGTTTGGGGAAGCCAACGAGTATGGACAAAGGGTGTGAAGAAAAACTTAACAAGACAAAGCGTTCCCATCACGGTTGCATTTAGCGAACCCCTGTATTTTGCAAAAGATAGTGATGTTGAGGCGGGCGAAAAGCAACTTCGAGATGTGCTCATCTCTGCCCTGCATAAGGTTCAAGAGGAGTATCCCGATAACCATAAGGGCCAGCGTTGGGCGCCCGTGCGTCTTGGTGGTACTGCCCCTGCCCCACTAAACTTATGAGTATGTTCAAGCGAAATAAGAAAAACAAAGAAGCGGCCATTAAACCTCGTCGTTTTCAAACATTTAGAGATGCATACTCTGTAACCAAGAGCGTTAAACCTTGGATTGCTTTTGCACTCATCGGGGTATTCCTTGCCGTGTGGGCCGTGGGTATCGCAATCGGCGTAGCAATAGGCCACCCAATTTATGTAGCTTTTGTTTCGCTTCCGATTGCACTCCTTGCTGCAATGTTTTTCTTTACGCGACAAGCATCAACCGCTGCTTATTCATCAATTGAAGGACAAATTGGTGCTGGTGCTTCAGTATTGATGGCAATTCGCAAAGGTTGGACTACAACTCCTGCTGTTGCCGTAGCCCGTAATCAAGATATGGTTCATAGAAGTGTTGGCAGAGCAGGAATAGTTCTTGTCGGAGAAGGATCACAAGGCGTTAAGCAAATGCTTAATGATGAGCGCCGAAAGAGTGAGCGCTTTGCTCCTGGCGTGCCAATTACAGAAGTGATTGTCGGAGATTTAGAAGGTCAAGTTTCAATTCGTAAATTACAAAAACATCTTGCAAAGCTTCCAAAGAAGTTATCTGCCCATCAAATGCGTGAAGTTCGCGCGCGTTTGAAAGCTGTTGGCGGAATGTCTATGCCAATCCCAAAGGGACCACTTCCAAAAGGCGTACGTATCCGCTAGTTCGTTAAAACGATTTTAGTTTTACTTAAACGCTCGTGGATTCCTCGACCATTTTCATCATAGGTAATTGCCGTGATAACAATGACCATAAGCACGCTTCGAATTAACGCCTGAAGAAGAGTTGGTCGTCCCCCATCTTCGAAATTGACGATTCTCATTCGACAAATCCTGTGGCCCGCTGAAGCTCCTTGTAAGGTAATCAGCAGAAAATATTGAGAGAAAAATATGATTAGGGCTGGGACACCTGCCTGTGGGGTTCGATCCAAGAAAGCACCTGAACCGCTAAAAAAGGCGATGGCAATGAGGTAACTCGCTAGCCAATCCAGGCTAATGGCCAAAGATCGTCTGCCCAAACTCACTTCAGAGTGCATGCGATAAGCCTAGTCGCAGCCTGAAAACCCGCAATTTACTTAACATAGATGTAACACGTGGGTTATGCCTTTTTCACGGATAACTCGTAACCTTTGCACATGCGCCCTCGATGAAGCGGTGCGCAACGATTGAAATACCTTCAACTGGGAGAAAAATGTTTAAGAACTCTGCAGAAATTTTTGCCTTCATCAAGAAGGAAGATGTCAAACTCATTGACGTACGTTTTATTGATCTTCCTGGAATCCAGCACCACTTCAATGTTCCGGTTGAATCTTTCGACGAAGCTGTCTTCACAGATGGGCTGATGTTTGATGGTTCATCTATTCGCGGTTTCCAAGCGATTCACGAATCAGATATGAAGTTGCTGCCAATTCCTGGTTCAGCATTCATTGATCCATTCCGCAAGGAAAAAACACTTGTAATTTTGTTTAGCGTTCACAATCCGGTTGATAACTCTCCATATAGTCGCGATCCACGTGGTGTCGTAGGCAAAGCTGTCGAATACTTAAAGTCAACAGGAATTGCAGATACTGCATTCTTCGCACCAGAAGCAGAGTTCTACGTATTTGATGCAGTTCGATTCAAGACCGACATGCACGAGTCGTACCATCACATTGATTCATACGAAGGCGCCTGGAACACCGGTGCTGAGTACGATGCGGATGGAACCCCTAACCGCGGTTATCGCACACGTATCAAAGGTGGTTACTTCCCAGTTTCACCAACAGATCAGTTTGCAGACCTACGCGATGAAATGGTTATGAATCTCGGCAAAGTTGGTTTACTAGTTGAACGCGCACACCATGAAGTTGGTACTGCGGGTCAAATGGAAATTAACTATCGCTTCAGCGACATTCTTAACGCAGGCGATGATGTAATGAAGTTTAAGTACATCATTAAGAACACCGCTTGGGAAAATGGCAAGACTGCAACATTTATGCCAAAACCACTCTATGGCGATAATGGTTCAGGAATGCACGTTCACCAATCACTTTGGAAAGATGGAAAGCCACTCTTCTTCGGTGATGGTTATGCAGATCTTTCAGATATGGCTCGCTGGTATGTCGGTGGTTTACTCAAGCACGCTCCATCATTGCTTGCATTCACAAACCCAACCGTTAACTCTTACCACCGCTTAGTCCCTGGTTATGAAGCGCCAGTAAATCTCGTTTACTCAGCACGCAACCGTTCTGCGTGTATTCGTATTCCTATTACTGGTTCAAATCCAAAAGCCAAGCGCATCGAATTCCGTTGCCCAGATCCATCATCAAATCCATACCTAGCATTCGCTGCAATGTTGATGGCAGGACTCGATGGAATCCAAAACAAAATCGAACCACCAAAGCCAGTTGATAAGGATCTCTACGAACTAGAGGGTGCAGAAGCTGCAGCCATTCCTCAGGTTCCTGGTTCACTTGAAGCAGTGCTCAATAATCTTGAAGAAGATCATGAGTTCTTGCTTAAAGGTGGCGTCTTTACAAAAGATCTCATCGATACATGGATCGCATTCAAGCGTACTCAAGAAGTTGATTACGTACGTTTGCGTCCACACCCAGCAGAGTTCGAGCTCTACTTCGATCTCTAAAAATTACTGAAACTAAACCCCGCTGCGATCGTGGCGGGGTTTAGTTTTTTCTACTTCTTTGCCAAAGTTTTAAAGAATGCAATTGAAATCAGCGCGCTAATAAGAGAGGCAACTATTACTGCAAGCACAGCAATATCTTGATTAGCCGGATCATCAAATGCCAAATTAGCAATAAAAATTGCCACAGTAAATCCAATTCCTGCTGCACTTCCTGTAGCCAGTAATGAGGAGTTATTCATTCCCTCAGAGTGCTCAGCAACCTTTAATCTCTTTGCCACTATAGACGCGAACAGAACACCAAGCGGTTTACCTACAACTAATCCAAAGAAGATACCCCATGCGATGAGTGATTGAGATGCACTTCTAATTGAATCAATGGTGATAACTACACCTGTATTTGCAAATGCAAAAATTGGCACAACGAAGAAGGTGCTAAGCGGATGAAATTTATGTTCTAGCCATTCGATAACTGAAACAGAACCGTCCTCATTATCCTCAATCTTCGTGCGCTCGTGCACGATGTTTGGTGTCATAAGCCCGAGGATTACACCCGCCAGTGTTGGGTGAACCCCCGTTTTATACAGTGAGAACCACAGCGTGAGTGCAAAAACTGAGTAAACAATTAATGAAGTCACTCGAGTCCTCTTCAACACCGCGATAAAAACAATACTGATGAGAGCTGCAGCAAGCCAAGAAAAATTGATCCCAGTTGAATAAACAAAAGCAATAACCAAAATTGCACCAATATCATCGATAACAGCCAAAGCAAGTAAGAAAGAGCGCAATGAAGCTACAACGCTTGGTCCGAGCATTGTTAATAAACCGACAGCTAAAGCGATATCAGTTGCAACAGGTACTCCCCAGCCTGCAGGGGCAACCGAGCCCGCAATCGCTAAATAAATAAGAGCTGGGAATGCCATTCCGCCTAATGCTGCTAAAAAAGGCAACATTGCTTTTTTAACCGACGCTAAATGTCCCGAAGTTAACTCTCGTTTAATCTCTAATCCAACAACAAAAAAGAAAATGCTCATGAGTAGATAGTTAATGATTTTTAGAATTGAAAGATCAATCAAATACCACTCTGAGCCAACGATAATATGAAAATCTAAAACGGAAAAATACCTATCCGATAAAGGTGAGTTAGCTGTAATCAAACCCAACACGGCAGCCACCAAAACAAGCAATCCGCTTGTTGACTCGCGCCCAAGAAAATCACGTAGAGGCGAGATGCGAGATTTCATAGCCTTACTTTAACGAAGTGTTTTCTCCTGCGCTCGAATTTTGCGACTGGAAAGAAGAATATGTCCCGCGCATCCAATAGTCAGTGCAAATATCACGCCGACATTGGAATATGCCCACGCTCCATCTTTTCCACCTATGAAACCTAAGAAATATCCTTGCCAACCTAGCCATGACGCGAAGGAATTTGTTACAAATCCCCATCCGATAACTGTGGCTACACCGACACAGGCAATCGAACTCCAATTAACGGATCCATAAATTCCTTCAGCACTGAATAGATCTTTTTCGTTATAACTCTTCTTTCGCAACAGAACATCGGTTACGAAAATTGCGCTCCAAGCAGCGACCGGCACTCCAAGGGTTATAAGGAATCCTTGAAAGGGAATGAAGAAATTTTCAGCAATCCAAACAATATAAATTGTTCCAAACAACATCAATATGCCATCAATTACAGCGGCAACATGTCGTTTAATGGGTACACCTAGGCTAACCAGAGTTAAACCGGAAGAGTAAAGATCCAGAATCGCTCCACCAACTAAACCTAAAATTGCAACCAGAGAGAAGAGAACCAAATACCAGGTCGGCAAGAGTGTTGTTAGCGCGCCAATTGGATCCATCGCTATTGCATCAGATAACTTTTGATCACTTGCTGACAACGCTGCTCCGTAAATGACCAAAACAATGGGCACTATGGATGCTCCCAAAACCGTCCACCCAACAACGGAAGCACTCTTTACTGTTCGAGGTAAGTAACGAGAATAATCGGCAGCCGCGTTTACCCAACCAAGTCCAATACCAGTTATTCCAAAAATCAATGCACCAACAAAGCTCTGAATTGGTCCTGAAGGGCCATCCATGAGCGCACTCCATTTAACGATATCAATTGTCAAAACTATGTATCCAAGTGTTAAGAAAATTGTAATAAGAGTTAAATACTTTTGTAACTTCATAATCACAGAAAAACCAAGCACACCGCCGATCAATGTAAGTGATACTGCAATCAGAAAACCAATAATCATCGCAATATTTCGATCAACGTTGCCAACTCGTTCGAATACGGTTCCGGTCGCCAAAGTAGCAAGTGAAACCAGAACTGTTTCCCAGCCAACCAGCAATA
>JACCDW010286701.1_pt1 | contig 12478 bp, 14 predicted proteins | sample 7449781 | NCBI WGS metagenome assembly JACCDW01 (sample SAMN15323449, study PRJNA562643) | freshwater metagenome | isolation source: river surface water | place: USA:Blue River Watershed | collected 2017-08-18
AAAGATCCAATAAACGGGTATCAGAAATTCATTGATGTGAATAGTTTTATTGATTTTTTAATTTTAAACGAATTTGCATATAATCCTGACGCTTATAGATTAAGTACATTTATGAACAAAGAAAGGCTAGGAAAACTAAAGATGGGGCCAATTTGGGACTTTAATCTTGGGTTTGGAAATGATGATAGGGCAGCCTTTGTCAATGGTTCAACTTGGGTATTTAATTTTAATAATTATTATCCATCTGATACTTGGTTGGTAAATTTTTGGTGGAAAAAATTACTTTCTGATCCTGCTTTTACATATCGTCTTAAGTCAAGATGGATTAGTTTAAGAACTTCTTCTTTAAGTGAAACATCTATTTTAGAAACAATAGACAAGCACATTAATTTACTAAAGAGTACAAATAGTATTGACAAGCACTTTGATCGATGGAAAATATTAGGAGTTAAATTGCCTTTTAATAATTTCGTTGGCAAGACACATCAGGAAGAGGTTGACTATCTTAAATCTTGGGTTAAAAAAAGATTGACTTGGATGGATAGTGAAATAGTGAAATTGTAACTAGCTCAATAAAATTATTTCAACATAATATTTGTTTTGTACTTTACTTCTGTCATCATAAAATTACTTTGTACTGTCCCAATATTTTCAATCTTTGCAAGTTTATTCACAATGAAATCTTGATATTGAGACATATCTTCTACAATCACTTTTAATAAGTAATCATAATGTCCAGTCATATGATAACATTCCATTACTTCTTCTAGTTTTTGAATATTCTGTTCAAATTTTTTGATCATTTCTTCTGCATGTTCCTTTAATTGTACATTGGTAAAAGCAATCAAATGATTGCCTAATTTATTTTTATCAATGATGGCGGTGTATTGTTTGATAATGCCAGATTCCTCCAATGCTTTTACTCTATCATAAATTGGATTCATGCTTTTATGCAATTTGGAAGCAATTTCTTTCACCGTAATTTTTGAATTGTCTTGAATTAGGTTCAGAATTTCTTTATCTATTTTGTCTAGCTTATTGTTCATACAATATTTTTCATTTAATGACTTAAATTACTGAAAATATGATGAATATCTCAGTAATTATTAAAATATGTGAAAATATTTGCAGTTTATTTAAATTTTGAACAAAATGAGCGTCTTTCATGTAAGTTTAGTATTAATAAAACTATACTTTATGCAACCAGAAAGTTTAATGATGACAGCGGGCTATGACAAAGAATGGAGTCAAGGCGCCATTAAATGCCCCATTTTTCAAACATCCACTTTTGTTTTTAATAAAGCAGAAGAAGGAAAGGCTTTTTTTGAAGTTGCATATGGGTTGAGAGAAAAAGATGCAGCTGAAAATGTAGGATTAATTTATAGTAGATTGAATAATCCCAATGTAGAAATACTAGAAGATAGATTAAAAATTTGGGATGCCGCAGAGGATTGTGCCTGTTTTAATAGTGGCATGAGTGCAATATCTACTGTATTTTTTGAATTTTTAAAACCTGGTTCTTTATTTGTGTATAGTGCACCTATTTATGGTGGCACGCATCATTTTATTCAACATGTTTTGACTGCATTTGGAATAGAAGGTATTCCTTTTGGACCCAACGATACCAAAGATGATATCCTTCAAAAAATTAATGCACACCCCTTGAAGGATCAGATGAAAATGATTTATGTTGAAACTCCTGCTAATCCTACCAATCATCTATTTTCTTTAAGGATGTGCAGTGAGATAGCAAAGGGTTTAAGTAGTGATGACAATAAAGTATTGTTGGTAGTGGATAATACTTATATGGGACCAATATGGCAACATCCAATAGAATTGGGTGCAGATTTAGTAATATATTCCGCCACCAAATATATTGCAGGGCATAGTGATTTAATTGCTGGCGCAGTTTCAGGCAGCAAGCAATTAATTCAAAGAGTTAAAGTGTTAAGAACCTTTTTTGGTAATCTACCTTCTCCAAATACTGCTTGGTTATTGATGCGTTCTCTTGAAACCATGAAAATTAGAATGGAACAACAGCAAGCCAATGCGAAATTAATTGCTCAATATTTATCCAAACATCCTAAAGTGGCTAAAGTGTATTATTTGGGATTATTAGAAAAAGGTACTGCTCAATGGGACATATTTAATGAACAATGCAAAGGGGAAGGAGCGATGTTAAGTTTTGATATTGTTGGAGGAGAGAAAGAAGCTTTTGCTTTTTTGAATCATTTAAAATTGATTCAACTTGCAGTAAGTTTAGGTTCTACCGAAAGTTTAGCGGAACATCCAGCTACCATGACGCATATAGACATTCCCGAAAATGAAAAGAAAATAATGAATATCACCAGCGCTTTAGTAAGATTAAGTGTTGGAGTAGAGCATGCAGATGATTTAATTGCTGATATTGAAAGGGCTCTTGAAAAAGTATAAGAAAATATTTTTATTATTTCTCATGTTTACTTAGTTTAGTTTTCACTTCAATGTTACTAGTGTTGGATTCTTTTCTTCCAGCTTCTTTTAGTGCTTTATCAAGAATCATTTCTATTTGACCATTAACACTCCTAAATTCGTCTTCAGCCCATTTTGCTAAAGCGTTAAAAGTGCCCTCATTGATCCTTAATACAAAGTTTTTTTTGGATAGTGACATAAAAAAAGTTTTTTTAGGATTAATAAAGGGTTCCTGTATTTAGGACAGGAGATGCAGCTTTTTCGCCACATAGTACCACCATTAAATTACTAACCATTGCTGCCTTTTTTTCATCATCTAATACAACAATATCTTTTTCTGATAACATAGCTAATGCCATTTCAACCATACCTACTGCACCTTCTACTATTTTAGTTCTCGCAGCAACTATGGCTGTTGCTTGTTGTCTTTGTAACATAGCTCCAGCAATTTCAGCAGCATAAGCTAAGTGACTAATTCTTGCGTCGGTAACTATAATTCCAGCTTTGTTTAATCTATCATTTAATTCCTGAATCAACATCTCCATTACTTTATCACCTCCACCACGAAGCGTGATTTGAGCATGTTCATCTTCAATATTGTCATAAGGATAGCTTGTAGCTAAATGTCTAACAGCAGCTTCACTTTGATTTCGTATATAATCATCAAAATTACTAACATCAAATACTGCTTTATAAGTATCGTTAATCTCATATAAGATCACGGCAGCAATCTCAATTGGATTTCCCAGTTTATCGTTTACTTTTAATTTTGTGCTTTCAATACTTTGGGATCTTAATGACACTTTTAATTTTGTATACAGAGGATTTACAAATTGCAATCCATTCTTTTTTACTGTTCCAACATATTTACCAAAAAAGGTGAGTACTATACTGTAGTTAGGTTCAATGACCATCAATCCTTTTATTAGAAATGCTGCCACCAGTAAAAACAGTATTCCAAATAATACGCCAGCTGTATTATTCATTTGAGCATTGCTGATAATGGTGCTTATTCCAAAAACTGCAGATATAAGTGCAAAAAGAGCTGCTTTATATCCATCAAAAGGGGTTTTAATTTGTTCCATAGTAGTATATTGATATTAAAATGATATCATAAAATTATATAAATAAAATATTTTGCCCAAAAATAATTTGTCTAACTAAAAATATAGTTATAATATTGACTAAGAAATTAGTTAGAAAGAAAATAAATATGCCATGAAAAAATTAACTCAAGCAGAAGAACAAATTATGCAAGCCTTATGGGCATTGGATAAGGGCGGATTTATAAAAGATGTTTTAGAAGCATTAGAGGAGCCAAAGCCTCATCATAATACAGTTGCCACTTTGCTTAAGATTTTGGTGGAAAAGGAGTTTGTAGGTATTCAAAACCCTAATCGAAACAATTTTTACTATCCTTTAATAAGTAAGGGAGCTTATTCTGCAAAAAGAATTGAAGGCTTGACTGAAAGTTATTTTGAGGGATCATATGCCAATGTGGTTTCCTTTTTAGTGGACAAAAAACAAATGTCCATAGCAGATTTGGAATTGCTTTTACAACAATTAAAAAACAAAAGCCATGACTAGTCAATCTATTCTTTTGTATTTACTTAAAACTATTTTAGTATCTGGCATATTATTGGCCTATTACTGGACAGCATTAAGAGATAAAAAATTTCATTATTACAATAGGTTTTATTTATTATCATCCTCGGTACTAAGTCTAGTAGTTCCTTTATTAAACTTTGATTGGTTTACAGTGGAAGAGCCAGCTTTAATTTATAGCTCTAATGAATTAATACAGTTTGTATTGCCAACAACTACAGTTCAAAATGGGATTCATTTGGATTGGGCAGATTATGTATTAATTACTACTGGTTTAATAACTATAGCTTTATTAGGGTTGCTATTATTTCAAATATTCAAAATTCAATTCTTAAAAAATAGGAGTGAAGTAACCAAAATGGATGGATTTGATTTTATCAATACCAATGAAGAGAACGCTCCTTTCTCTTTTTTGAATAATTTATTTTGGAAGCAATCTATTTCATTACAAGAAGAAGGTGGACAACAAATATTCAAACACGAAATTACCCATATACAGCAAAAGCATACTTGGGACAGAATTTATTGTCAAATTATTGCATCTATATTTTGGATGAATCCTTTTAACTGGATTATTCAAAAGGAATTAGTAGCTATTCATGAATTTATTGCGGACGAAGAAGCAGTAGGTAATAGTAATGTAGCAGCCTTTGCAAAAATGTTATTACAAACTCATTATGGGAACCACTTTTTAAATCCAACTCATTCATTTTTTTATTCATCCATTAAACGCCGCTTAGCTATGTTAACACAAACCTCCAATCCAACATACTCTTATTTGAGAAGAGTAATGGTATTACCTGTTTTAGTTATTACCATTTCACTTGTATCTATCAAAGTGCATGCAAGAGAGAAAATTGAAAATAAAGTAGAGTCTATTAAGAACCAAATTGAATCTTTAATTAGCGATTCAACAAAGCCAACTATTATAAGTATCAAAGCTGATACAGTTGATCAGAGAAATAAGCCTGTTTATTTTGTTGAAGGGGTAAAAGTTTCAGAACAAGAAATGAAAGCCATTTCACCTAATAATATTAAATCCATAAATGTGCTTAAGGGGGAGTTGTCAAATGTTGTTAATATAGATTTAAAGGCAATTGTTGACACTGTTGTACCCAATAAAACTCCTTTATATGTTTTAGATGGAGTTCCTATTAAAGACTTTAAAGGAATTTCTCCCATCGAAATTGAATCGATGAACATAATGAAAGATCCGTCTTCAACTTCTCTTTATGGTGATGCAGGAAAAAATGGGGTAATTTTAATTACAACAAAAAAAGGGCATGTTGGAAATCTTCAGAATAAAATGGCTGATGCAACTGAAATTGGATATGGGAATAAGGAGCAAGATGATGAGGCAGAAATTGCAATATTTAATGCTCCTAAAATTCAAAAGAATATTGACCTTGCAAAAAACAATGATCCGATATTTTATACTGCTGAAAAACCCGCAGAATTTCCTGGTGGGACAAAAGGTTGGACCAATTATTTAATGAATAATTTGAATAGAGATTTGCCCAAGAAGAATAAGGCAGTTGTTGGTAGATATACTATTAAGTTAAATTTTGTAGTTAGTAAAGATGGAAATGTTGAAAAAGTTGTAGCAGAAAACGATCCAGGTTATGGAACAGCTGCAGAAGCAATTCGTGTAATTGAAAAAGGTCCAAAATGGATTCCAGCAGAACAAAATGGTAAAAAAGTTAACTATTTAATGAAACAAGTTATTGTTTTTAATGTAACTGGACAATAGAGCAATTGAATGTTTGCTTTTTGTTTTACTTGCCCCCTGCATTTTCATGCGGGGGTTTTAGTTTGGATTGGTATCCGTAATTTTATTACATTTACTAAAACATTTTAATGAAAAAGATTTTTATATTTTTTCTAACAATATTTGTTTATTTTTCAGCAATTGCTCAGAGGGAAAAAGATAATTATCGGGAAGTTTCTTCTAGGTTCGTGACTTTTTTTAATTCAAATAATAATGATAGTATTGTAGTCATGTTCTCACCAGAGATGAATGCAGCGCTTCCTCTTGAAAAATTTTCACAAGTAACAATGGGATTAAAGACTCAAATAGGTAATATTAAGCAAGTCAGATTTGTTAGAAGTCAAAACGCTACTGCATTGTATGAAACAACTTTTGAAAAGGCTACTTTAGCTATGTCTATTACTTTAAATAGTTCTAACCAAATTGCTGGACTTTTATTCAAGCCTTATTCAGAAGCAAAGGTAATTGAGAGAAATACTACAAAAATGCAAGCTCCATTTAAAGGGGAATGGAGTGTAACATGGGGAGGAGATACAAAAGAATTAAATTATCATGTTGAAAGTGTTGCACAAAAAAATGCATTTGATATTCTAATTAGAGATAGTACTGGGTCAACTCATAAAGGGGATGGGAAAAAAAATGAAGATTACTATGCTTTTGGGAAAGAATTATATGCTCCTTGTGATGGTGAAGTGGTTTTAGTGGTAGATGGGGTAAAAGACAATGTTCCAGGAACTTCAAATCCAGTTTATGTGCCCGGAAATACTGTTATAATTAAAACTGATTTAGGGGAGTATGTATTTTTTGCTCATTTTAAACAGCTTTCTATTGTGGTAAAACAAGGTCAAAAAGTTAAAGCTGGAGAGTTATTGGGTTTATGTGGTAACTCTGGTAATTCCTCTGAGCCTCATTTGCACTTCCATCTCCAGAATGTGGAAGACATGAACATAGCCGTTGGTGCAAAGTGTTATTTTGATAAAATTAAAGTCAATGGTGAATTAAAAATAGATTATTCTCCAATTAAGGGGGATAAGATTGAAGAGCAAAATTCTTACATCATACCATATGGAGTTGTGCAAACTTCTCCTGAATTTCCAGGAGGGGAAAGTGGTTGGGTAGGGTATCTTGAAAAAAAATTGAACAAAGATCTGCCATATAAAAATGGAGCCCCAGTTGGCAAATACGAAGTAGAAGTTTCTTTTATAATTTCTAAAGATGGATCTGTCTTAGATGCAAAAGCATTGAATGATCCTGGTTTTGGTCTTGCTAAAGAAGCTATTCGTGTAATTGAAAATAGTCCTAAATGGAAGCCTGCAAATCAAAACGGGAGGAATATACTTTATAGAAAAAATATTGCTATTAGTTTTGAAGTAAAATAATTATTTCTATTACACAATATTTTCATTAAATTAAAGTATGGAATCAATAGAGGTTTTTGCTGGCAATATTGCTGAAGTAGGTTTGATACAAAGTCTATTAGATAAAGATGGCATAAAATCTTGGTTAAGAGATGAGATTATGGGAACCTTGAATCCTTGGTATGTTGTTCCTGGTGGAGCAGGAGCAATTAAAGTATTGGTTCTTAAAGCCGACTTTGATCAAGCCAAATCTATTGTTGAAGAATACGAGAGGTCAAATTAATAAATTTATTTTAGCTTTTATTAATAAAAAATAAATTTCAAGCTATTTCAGTTTTTTGATTTGCATTACTAACCTGACTGTAAACGAAGAGAATAAACCGAATAGAACAACCTTGTTCCATTTATTTTGAGAATTTCCTTGTTCTAATAAAACATAAGATAGTATAACTAAAATCATCCCAACGATAGTCCAAATGATTTCCTTATTTAGTTTCATTGTGGGTTATTTGTTTCTTACACTATTATATCCGTCATTAAAACCCTTAACTACATCTTTGTAATTTATGATAGTTCCAACAATAAAAAATACAACAATTAACTTGCCCCAATGTTTTGCAATTAGGTTTTGAATATCATTTACAAACTCTTTCATACTGATACGTTTTATTTAATTTGATTTTAATTTAGATTGTTTGTAATAGTATACTATATTGTAAACAACCAACTGAAAATATAAGTTTATAACAAGAACATATAAATACATAATTCCCCAAAATATTATTAATGAGAGAATATTCACTATTACAAAAATTTTACTAACTATAATAAATGTATTAACTCTAATTTCAATAGTCTTTTCGTTTTCAATCTGTTGTTTACAAATTGTAATAAATAATAACCCTAGTAATAAAAATGTTTCAAATAAACTTTGATTTAAATTAACTCCAACACCATCAACTTTGGGGAACATAGTTGGTATTGGGAAGGGTAGGTTTACATTTTTTAAGATTTTAAATTCAAATGATGTTAAAAAATTTAGAATAAAAAAACTAATAGATATTGTAATTAGAATTAAACCAATTATTTTAAAATTGTGTGGTATTAATTTTGAATTCATAATAAATTACAGATTTTCTTTCTTTCTTTGAAAATTATCATTCAATAACAATAAACTTCCTGCAATAATTGTCAATGTTGTAATGATTGTCAATAATTCATTTTTCATTCTAAAAAGTATAAAGTTTGTTGCAAACAATCCAATAATAAAAACGATAAAGATTTGGTATATTTTATTCTTTCTCAAATTGGATAGTTTTTCTCTATTTTGAGAAAACAACAATAAGGTAAACCCAATCATACCAATCAAAGTTTTTACTTTTTGATCATCAATGAAACGAAATGCCAAAATCATTGTAATCATATAAACAATTACAAATACTGTTTTCCAAATTGGAGATTTAAGTATATTTTTCATATATCTATATATTTTTCATATATCTAATTTACTCATAATGCCCGATTTTGGTAGGGATATCTCTTAAAAAAGTTGTACAAGCATAAACCGAGCCACAGAATTCAGTACAAAAGACTACAAAATCGTGCCTAAAAGGACATAAATAAACTCCAAAATCGAATGAAATCGGAGTTTTTAGTGATATGTTGATTAATTGGAATTTGAGTATCTTTATACATCTAATTGTTTGATTCTATGATGAAGCGAATTCTTGTTATAATAGGTATTATTAGTTCAATTTACTTGAATGCACAAACTGGGATTGGGACTACAACGCCTCATGCTTCTGCTAAGTTGGACATTACTTCAACTGATAAAGGGTTTTTACCTCCAAGAATGACTAGTGCTCAAAGACTTGCGATACTAAGTCCGGCAGCAGGTTTAATGGTTTATCAAACAGATGCTACTACTGGATTATATTACTACAATGGAAGTGCTTGGATTTATATTATCAATAGTACAACAAATATAGTATCAGTTGTTAATGGCGGCACAGGTACAAATACTTCAACTGGAACAGGAAGTGTAGTTTTAAATACAAGTCCAATATTGATAACGCCCAATTTAGGGACACCTACTTCTGCTACTTTAACAAATGCTACAGGGCTTCCAATTTCAACAGGAGTTTCTGGATTAGGTACAAATGTTGCCAGTTTTTTAGCATCTCCAACCAGTTCTAATTTAATCTCGGCTTTAACAGACGAGACTGGGTCAGGTCGGCTAGTTTTTGGAACTTCTCCGTCATTTATAACACCATCGCTTGGTAGTGCTTCTGCTGCTAGTTTAACAGTAGGAGATGCCACAGGTAATATTCCCGGTGATTTAATACTGAATCCTAGTGCTGCGTCAAATGAAGGTGGACAGATTATAATAAAAAAGTCACTAAATGGTAGTTTGAATGATTGGACTATAGATCAGTATGGGACAACTTCTGCAAATGCAAGGCTTAGAGTGTTTAGTGGTGCTAATGAGTCAAGTGGTATCGCAATTTTAGAAAATGGTAATTTAGGTATCAAAAATATTGCACCAACAAAAGCTTTAGATGTCACAGGGGATGTTGGAATTAGTGGAAATTTAACTGGTGGAAATGCAGCTACTTCAAAATTAAGTGGTTTTGTTTCAAATGTAACCACAGAGTCTGCAGGTAGGTCTTTGGCATTAGCAGATAATGGTAATATATTAAGATTCACTGTTACAACAGGAGTTACACTTACTTTACCTGCTAGTGGAATTCCAGAAGGTTTTAATTGTATGGTTCTTCAAGGTGATATTGGTCAAATAACTTTTAATGGTACATTTTATAATAGAAACAGCTTCAATAAAACTGCAGGAAGATATTCAATTGCAACAATTATATATGTTGGTGGAGTATATATTGTCTCAGGTGAAATGAGTAACTAAGATGAAATTTTCATTTACATATTTTTTTATTTTAATAACCCTAGGTGCTTCTTGTCAAGTTCTTACTACTAAATTCCCCTTTTTAGAATCTAATAGAGGGAAGGGTAATGGTAAGCTATATTATAAGTTGTATAGTTTAAATTCGACTAATATTGCTTTTCCCAATACAGAGGCTGATTACGATAGTTATTTAGGAACATATGGAACTTTTAAATTAGGCAGTACTTTCAATGTTTCAACTAATAGTGGAACAATCAATAAATCAAATAGTTCAACATCAAATGTCATTAATTTTAATTCGTCATCTCAATTTACCTCCTCAATAAATAATAATGCCCCTTATTCGGGGTACGATGGAAATTATTTTTCTGTAGTTGTTTCAGGTTATTTTATTCCTAAACAAACAGGGGTATATACTTTTTCAGTTGAGGGTGATGACGCAGTTGATGTTTTCATAAACAATATTAATGTTGCAAATCATTATGGGGGTCACGGAGCATCTCCAATTGGTACACACACTGGAACTATTGATTTAATTGCAGGCGAAAGATATACACTTAGAGCTAGATTTCAAGAACATGCCGGTGGAGAAGTCTTTTATTTGTTTTGGAAAAAACCATCTGAGTCAAGTGGAAGTATTTGGTACCAAGATTCAGAAGAATTATCTTCAAATGAGGTTGTTCCGTCAGGTTTAGTTTATTCATTTGACCCAGGTAATTTTTATAGTTACTCAAAAATTGGAAATGCAAATGCAGTATTTTCAGATTTAAATAATAATGCAAATGGTTCGTTAGTTGATAATACTTCATTTTCAAAAAATAATGGTAATGTTTTAAATTTTGATGGGGATAAAGACGCTGTTGATTTTGGTTCAAATATTCCAAATTTTCCAAGTTCTGATATAAGCGTATTCCTGTGGATTAATGCAAATTCACTCAGAAATGGTTGGAATATTTTTTTAACTAAATGGTTTAGTGATTATATTGGTACTGATGGTCAAAAAGACTTTCATTATGCAATTTATCCTAACGGTGGACAATTCTTCCAGAATTTATATACAACTAACACCAGTAACGTATTTGGTTCTACACCAATTTCAACTTCAACTTGGTATCATGTTGGATTCACTTTATCAAATGGAGATTTACAAATGTATATAAATGGTCAGCCTGATGGTGCAATGATATCTGGTGTAAGTAGAACCAATTATACAAATGCTAAATTATTATTGGGTGACCCAAGAACAGGTGGTTTGGTGACGTTCGATGGAAAGATTGGAACAATTAATGTTTATAATAAAGCAATAAATAGAGAAGAGGTTTTTCAGAATTTTAATTCATCAAAGCATCGTTATAGGGTTCAAACAATTCAATTTACAAATGTTGGCTCAACTACATGGACAGTTCCTATAGGTGCTACATCTATTGAATATTTGGTAGTAGGGGGTGGTGGAGGCGGTGCTAATGGATATGATAATGCAGGAGGTGGAGGTGGAGGTGGAGGAATGGCATTAACAGGTAATTTAAATGTAACTCCAGGCAGCACGCTTAATATTACAGTTGGTGATGGTGGTCTTGGTGGTGCAGACTCAAGATCGAATAATGCTGGAAATGCAGGTGGAAATACTATATTTCATACTATTACAGCTTTGGGTGGGGGAGGTGGATTTGGTAGCCGAACTGTTACAAGTGCTGGTTCATCTCAAGTTAGCAATACTATAGCGCCAGCAGGAGGTGGTGGAAGTAGTGGTGGCAATGGAGGCAAAGGTGGTGGAGGTGCAACAGGTGTAGGTAGTTCCAATTCAGGTACAACTGGAGGTGCTGGTGGTGCTGGACTTACATCTTCAATTTCTGGCACAATCTTAGTTTATGGAATAGGCGGCGCAGGGGCTAATTCTGGAACACAAAATGCAGGCACAAACGGATCACCAAACACGGGTAACGGGGGTAGGGCTGGTGGAGCAACTTCAAGTTCATCAACTGCAGGAGGTAAAGGTGGCTCAGGAATTGTGATATTAAAATATTCAATTTTCTAAAATCATTCTCTTTTTTTATCTTAAACCCAACCACACAATTTAGTACAAAAGACTACAAAAAATTGCCCCCAAGGGCTTAAAAACTCCGAAATCGCATGAATTCGGAGTTTTGCTTATATTCATGTAATATTTTTTAAACAATCTATAATCAATGGAAGTACATCATCATTCTCATCATCCTAAAAAGTGGAAAGAATATTTGACAGAATTCGTAATGCTTTTTGTAGCTGTAACACTAGGTTTTTTTGCTGAGAATCAAAGAGAGCATTTTGTTGAGCGACATAGAGAAGTGGAATATATGGAGAGTTTAATGGAAGATTTGTCCAAAGATAAAGAGGATTTAA
>JACCDW010912835.1_pt1 | contig 12477 bp, 8 predicted proteins | sample 7449781 | NCBI WGS metagenome assembly JACCDW01 (sample SAMN15323449, study PRJNA562643) | freshwater metagenome | isolation source: river surface water | place: USA:Blue River Watershed | collected 2017-08-18
GCCTATGGTCGCCCTCCGAAATGTTTTTTTTCATCCAGACCTATGAGTCCTTTTTCTGAAAAATAGGTAAGTTTTGTGTTAATTGATATACATATCACCAAAATCAGCACAGATTGAACCTGAAACCACCGATATTTTTGGAACACTAGAATGTCCTATGTTTCAGTTTGTGTTTTAAGTGGGAGCATTACTGCAGTTCTAAATAAATTGCGTCAGAGACAAAAACTAGAGATAATCACACACAAAACAAATACTAAAGTTCAAATTCGATGAGATATTTCTAGACATTCTCAACCAGTTTGAAATTGTGTTCACACATCAAAAACTCACACAAAACTGATCACTCTAAAGTGCTATTTTCTGCAAAGATTTTTCTGAATGGCATTAAAAACAACTAGGTTTCCTGAAAAAACGTAAAGATTTTTATGAATGACCAAAATCAAAAAACTGTTGAAATCGACCCACCTCCGACTATAGAAATTGCTCTACCTCCAGCTAAATTACTAAAAGACAAAAATGGACACTACACTGTTTTGTCCGTTTATCATAAAAATCGAATGCGCCAAGGTTGGCGCTATGAACGTAAACTGCCACGGAACCGAGTTGATCGTTTTGACGATGCCTGCGAGGAATTTTTGAATCGCCGAAACGGTCAGTTGGGCAGCAAAAAACCACGAACTAAAACAACAAAAACCAACGAATCGCAGGATCTAAAATCCTCACCACGCAAACGAAAACCAAGGGTGGTGACCCTGCCACCATCGCGTCTGGCAACAGTTCCTGCCATAAGCGATTACCTACAGTTTCTCAATAATCAACCTAGAAACCGATTCAGGCTTCGTGTAAATTCAGCAGTGAGAGTTGTGCAGTCTCAAATTGCGGATTTTGAAAATACGAAAGCAAATCTAAAGCACGACTTAGCAAACACCACAGTCGATTCAAAACGTACTGAAATTGAATCCAAAATTGTAAAAATTCAGCTCAAAATTCACAATCGCAATGAGTGGTTGGAATTGTTACAAAAACTTCCCATCAAGCCTACATATCGATTACACACAACGAACAGAATTTTTGCCATGGGAAATTGGCAAACGGTACCCAGGCCATTACGAAAAATTCTTTTCACAGGTACAAATTCTCACGATTTTAGGTCACTCCATTTCGCTATTTTCCTAGCCCTTCTCAAGCGAGAATCTCTCGATCATTACAACACCATCATAGCAATTCTCGGCGACGAACACATTTGGGATTTTTTCAAACTGAAAAAAATTCGGGTTCAAAATGGAAAAAATTGTGTGTTGCGTCTCATCAATGGAGGGTCAAAACGCGAGTCACTAAAAACACTGCACAAAAATCTGACACCAATTGAAATCAAACACATGAGGAAAGACAGTGAACTCACACTTCTCATTTCTACAATCTACCAGGGGTGCAAAATATTCAAATCAATCATTCAGGAACGTGGACTGAACGATGCGTACGGAAACTCAATTCAACAAGAAACATGGAAGGAATTCGTACATCGAACGTTTTATTCCAAACAGAACTACGACTATCGTGCACGATGGAAACGCGCTCTGAATACCGTTTACAACAGTTTTGAATTGCGGTTAATGGTGGAGTCCATAGGTGATTTGATTACAGAGAAAGAATTTTCTATATTTATCCACCTGCACGATGGGTTTTTCTGGGATACGAATAACAAATACGTGAAACGGCACACAAAACAGATGCAAATGCGAGCAGCTGATATCATGACTAAACTAGATATTGTTTCGGAACTCGCGGACAAATAAAGACTTTTGGTACTTTGATCTGTGCCTGTTAGATCAAATTACCAAAAGTTGCCTGAAAATCTTCTTCTGACAATGCCGTGTCCCATAGACCGTACTGAGTCGGCCGATGTTTTTCTATGCCCAGATAGCAAAGGCTAGCATCCTCGTATCGGCGGAATTTCCAAACTGCATCGTTCATTAGTTGACCATTGAACACGCCCAAACTAACCAGGCGTTCAAAATCAGCAGTAGTAAGACCTGTCACTTTCTGGAACAATCTAGGTTCAATTCTTGCTATTACATCTTTTAGTTTTTGCTCGCGAAAATCGGTCAGATACATAAACACAGGTATGCGTGCAGCGAATTTCAAAAGTTTTTCTTGAACCTGCTTGCGCAGACTCTTTATCTCCTTTTCTGTATCAGAAAGCTCTTTTTTCTCCTTGGGAGAAAGTTCTTCTCCACCACTAACTTTCCGTTTCGTATCCTTTATCTGATTTGCCTTGCTGATAATCGTTTCGATATCTGCGTTCAATGAGCGGAAACCCTCAATATTTAACAAGGCGGTCATAGTAGCCTCATCTTTCATCAATCGACCAAGAGTGGCATCGTCAACATTCACCAACAAAACACTCTCCCAGCGTTTTGCCAGCAAAGTCGCACTTGTCCCAGCTGTGGCTAAATCTAAAATCGCCTCGGCGTCCAGTTGACGCATCGAGCTTCCATCGTAAGCTAGGACTGGCAGGAATCCTACAAGTTCAGCAACCCTGTCCTCAGGTGAAGTTTCGTCTGTTGCTAGTCTAGAACCATAGTCGGCAATTTGACGAAGAGCCCGATTGGGTGCAAAATCAAAAACATAACACTCTGGTTTTAATATGATTTCGTTACCCTCCTCATCAACCGTCGTCCAGGGGGATTGAACTCTAAACGCACTCTGAAAATAAGTTTCTGGACTCGTGCATTTTCGGAGCATTAAAATGCCAGACCAGGGACGTACAGTGACACCAGTTGTGAGTTTTCCACAAGACAGGGTGATCGTTTTTGATCTTAATGGATCGCCCATAGCATGTTCGACTGGTGGTAACGCCTCTGCACCAATTCCAGCTTTTGTACCTGCTGCTATAACAACCTTGTAGTCTCCAAAAAATGAGTTTTGTCGACTCTTTAGCAAGTTTGCCATAGCGAAACAGGATGCGACATTGGGCAAAAACCACAATGTGTGCGCAAGCAAACCAAGAAGTCCGCTGTTAGAAAATGGCCAAACTGCCTTTCCACGCCCAAGTTTGAGGTCATTGATCGTGTTACCCTTGTATGAGCCACGTATCACATCAAGCCATTTTTGTACTTCATCCTCATGAACAAACTTTGCATCTGTTCCTTCGCCGCTTGCTCGAAAAAACTCGTTTAGATCAAATTCATTAAACTCGCCCATTTCTGCAACTTCACGAATTTCATCTGGTAGGGCATAGGTGAGAAGAACCAGCCGAGGAAGGGCAGCGTATGGATTTTTTCCTGAATTTTTCCAATCACGTTTAGCTTTTTGCTCGTCGCTGTAAGTCCAGTTATAAATCTGCTCTTCAATAAACTCCCCAGTAGCAATGGCTCGAAATGGTGTGCCAGAGAGATACAGGTAGTGTCGAGTAGTTATGGGAAGAACTGTCTCATCGAACTCTCGCTCCTCTGTGCTCACCTCAGCGCCGACTTCACCTAAATCTTCCTCATCAGCACCAAATAGCCCCTTGGCATTGTCTCTCCAGGCTCCGAAATGATACTCATCTAAAATTACACAGTCCCAATTGGTAGCATGCACCCATTCGTTTTTCGGTTTAATAGCACCTCCCGTGGTTCTTTGTAAGAAATCTTGAAAACTGCCAAAACAGACAACAGGCCGGTCTTTATCAACCTTGTCATAACTTAGTGCACTGTCACGACTAACAAACTGCCAACCCTCAAAATCTTTGTGACGATGCAAATCCTCTGACCAAGCGTGTTTAACAGCAGGTTTGAATGTCAGGATAAGGATTTTTTTCCAACCCATTCGTTTTGCAAGCTGGTACGAGGCGAACGTTTTTCCAAATCGCATTTTTGCATTCCAAAGGAAATGCGGTGTGTGATCTTGCTGATCAACAGCTCGTTGAAAATAACTAGCAGTCATAGCAACTGCCTCTTCCTGCTCAGGACGAAGTGGAAAACTTTGAGTCCGGTCTTCTACATTAGCAGTTCGATCTCGTACAGCAAGAATGGCGGCTTTAACATCATCGACAGTACATTTGAACCATTCATGAGTCGGATTATGATGACCGCGTCGCCTCAAATGGGCATGTATGGCTTTGTCACTAAAACAGGTGCCATCAGGGCGCATCGCAGATTCAACTAACCGAATTTCGTACCCTGTAAAACCACCTGGAAACTGTTGCGCAACTCGGTCTTTAACGCTCTGCTCAGTGTAGCCAACTTTTAACAATCCAACGTGATCTGGATGCGTGCTTTCAAAGGCATAAATGGTGGGACTCGACGATGGCCGATCTGGAAAGAAACTAAGCATTCTCAACCCCTTCCATTTCACGAACCACAGATTCGATGAATAAAATTTCTGCATCATCGAAACCATATTTCTTATAAAGAACCTGGTCGTTTATTGGTTGCTCCCAGCTTTGCATCGGAACCCAAGAATATGTAGATCTCAAAGCATGTTGAGTTATCTTTCTCAACCAAACCAAGAAGCGAAAAAATCGCGTTCGATAATAAGCTGAAAAGTTACCAGCTTCGCTTTCTGTACTGAATGGTGAAACCACCAAAAATGACTGAGTGCAAGCAGAGGGAGGTCGAGCCACGATTTCCTTACCAAGAATTTGGTGCGGCAGAGATTCACCAGCTCCGTAAGCTTCGGGAATTAAAACCTTCCATACGTCTAGGCTTTCGCAGTTTTTGCGTATCAAGTTTCGGTCAACATAACCTATGAATCGTTTTCCTTGACTTATTAAATGAAGCTCGATTTGTTCGCCGCTTCTTTTTTCAGTCCATTTATCAAAATTTGTGGCTAAACCGAATGGCGTATCACCTGATATCATATCGAGTATTGATGGCTCCTTGAAAGCCAGGACTTTGCGTAATATGCCCACAGCTCGTTCGTCTCGAATAAACACATCAAATTCACCAAGATTTCTATTGGGTTGAAAATTTGGCTCCCTACCACTTATTCGAGTCACGTTGCACGTGCCACTATATTCTTTTTCCCAAAGGAAGTAACATACGCCACCTTTGATTTGTACTCCTGGAAATGCATCACTGGCATCGGGATAGTCAGTTAGACTCTTTATATTGCCACAAGCAAGCATAAGTTCTCGAAACTCGTTTAGTCCCCTTCCTCCTGCCATCCACCTTGATGGAATGACAAAAGTTGCAAAACGTGGTGCGAGTTTGAATGCCTGCAAAACAAACAAGTGATAAATTGATGCATCACTTGATCCACCTGCAGCGCCGCTAAGTTGATATGGAGGATTTCCGATAATTACGTCAAATTTCATATTAAAAATATCTTCAGGATTGATCCCATGTATGAATGGGTACGCATAGGCCTCTCGAGCATCTCCTCGGTCGTATTCCATACGCCTCGCTCCACAATCTTCACACTTTCCACTATCGTTCCATCTGTGCTTTGATTTAGGTAGTCGAACGTTTCCATCATAGGTGGTGAAAGCTGTACAAACAGAATATTTCCCATTCGCCTTTTTTGAGTAGTAGAGACTTCTGCGACTAATCGCTGAAGTGAGTTCACTCGTCGCTAAACCAAATACCTGTTTTGTAAGAATATGATTTACCCGAGCCTGATCATCTGGCATTTGGTCTCGGAGCCCCTTATTCAATCTGCTAGCAATCTCACGAAGAAATACTCCACTTTTACAGAATGGATCCAAAAAAGTAGTTTCTGGATTTTGAAATAGCTCTTGTGGCAATTGATCTAACATTGCCTCCACGAGTTTTGGTGGCGTAAACACTTCATCAGCCGATAAATTGGCGAGGCATGTAAGAATATCTGGATTGTGTCTAATTACAGTATTGCTACCATCAATCATTGCCTACTAACCTCCTCGAGTTTGGTGTAATGAACTAGCGGTAAATCGTAGATGTGTCTAGGAATAAAAACCATATTCCCCTCCTCATCAGAGATCTCATTTCGAGGTGAATCAAACAGAGAGCCATTTTCACCATGATCCAGTGGACTCAATCCATTATATTCGTACACGCTCCGTTTGAAATAGCCGCGTCCCACTAATGCCCACTCTGTCATTAAAATAGGTTGCCCCTTTCGACCCAGCTCTTCTGAAGTCATAGCTAAAGCATCTCCCAGAATTATGTTGACGCTCATTATTGTATGCGCAGCTCGTTGAACATCAAAATTAATTTTGTCTGTAAAGAGGGACGTGTAATGATTCATAAAAATGTCAACCAATCTTTGGCGACAAACTCCCACGTTATCAGGCAACAATTCAATTCCATACAGGCACGATAGACCTAACAATGCATGAACTTCCCATTGTGTCTGTGAACGATGACGAATAGTAACATTCGTCAGTCGCCTTTGGAGCACTTCAGCTAAAAAGTTTCCGTTTCCACAAGCTGGTTCGAGAAACCGAGAATCCTCTCTCTCACACTCAGAACTCACCAAATTGAGCATTTGCCCAACAAGTTCGTTGGGTGTAAAAACTTCTCCATGATCCTGAACACGTTGTTTTGAAACTATTGATGAAATTTCTGAGCACATTAGGTTCCAACCAAAACAATGGGGAGGTTGGTACCATCCTACCAGTAAAGACCCCGAATCTGAATTAAATCAATGTGAATGAGTTCTAGCTTTTATGTAAGCTGCTATTGAACTGCCACTCGTTTGCTTTTCTCTATCATTTGATTGATTCCTGCAAAGTACACAAAACTGACCTGAAGTCATTTACAAACACATTCTGAATACCCAACTCAATAGATCTTTTTTGAACCTCTGCAAAAATGTCAAAGATTCTAATTTGGAATCTGATCAAGTTCTCAACTTACAAAAAACTGACCTAAATTGATATGCTTTCCAACTTTATTCTTTGATGAAGTGTTCAGTGTGTTCCAAGCAGCATTACGTTCGAATTGGTAATTCAGCATGATTAAAAAAATGGATACCCATTCTCTGATTTCAGTCTGTTCTATGTACACAAAACAAAGATCTCTCTGACTGTCTCAATCTGTCGTTTATGATTCATTCATATAGATTCATTTAGATTCATTTAGATTCAATCCATTCATCTTTGAATCTCACTAAGTTCATTTCCTGATTCCCCTCTTCTTTCTCTTTCTTCTCTCTCTATTCTGATATCCCACCTTACTAACAAACTGATATCCAAACTGACTATCCCGATCCTCTCCACCTCCCTAATAATCCTGTATGCGTTATTTCAGGTTCAATTGCAATTAAAAGTTCTGACATTTTTGGCCTGGGGATCGAACTGCGTGTGTTCAAAATATTTTAATAAAATATACAGTCCAATTATCAAACACTCACACCAGATGAAGCGTATAATATATTGGTTCAAAAATTAATTTCTAGTTTTTGATAAAAATATACTGAAATGAAAGTTGGTTATGTACGCTCTTCGTCAGAAGCTGGTTCTCGCGACTACCAGATCGATGCGATTGGTTCTGTTGATAGAGTTTTCGAAGATGTGATCTCAGGCGTGAAAGAAAATCGTCCTGGATTAACTGAACTATTGAATTTTGTGAGAGAGGGTGACACAGTTGTTGTTCATTCCATTTCAAGGCTCGGTAGATCGCTTAAAGTTGTTTTGCAGATTGTTGACCAATTAAATCAAAAAGGCGTCAAGTTGGTGAGTGTGAAAGAGAATTTCGATACTGCCACTCCTGTGGGCAGGTTGACAATGAACATTTTGTGTTCGGTTGCAGAAATGGAAAGAGAACAGATTGTCGACAAGCTTCAATCTGCTCGCCGATGCTCTAAAGTGAAGCAAGGTCGGAAACCTACAATTCACACAAAACGAGAAGCTATCCAAACAATGCTCAATTCTGGAACTATGAGTCATCAGCAAATCATGAAATCTGTTGGAATTTCCCGTGGAAGTTTTTATAAATTGATGCGAGAAATTGAACTTAAGAATTGAGGCCATTTCGATTTAAGAAATTATGATGTGAACGTGAACATTTCTGACAAAATCGTCTCTTTTTACTCGTTCATGGCACTTTGACTCTTCAAGTTACCAAGACCGTTTTAACAAAATTCCCGATTGACTTTCTTTAGGATGAAACTTCTTAACGCGTCAACGCTGGGTTTGTAATTGCAAAAAAATTCATGCCATACTGCCGTATGATGAATATGTCTGATCGAGTTTCAAAAATCCGGCACAAGCCAACATTCTCAGTTCTACTTACCTCTTTCTTTATTGCCATTGTCGGGTGTGGAGGGGGCGGGAGCAGTCTAAACTCTGCCAATCAGTATAAGCTCATAAAAACAATCACAGCTCACGAGACAAGTGCAAGATCAACAATGTTTTCGCCTGACGAGAAAATACTCGCCAGTTGTGGGTGGGATGGCTCGCTAAAACTTTGGGATACAACTACATGGCAATTAAAAAGAAAATTACAAGCAAGTGCTGATTATTTGCAACAATTAGCATTCTCTCCTGATGGTCTCCTGATTGCGACAGCAAGTAATGATAAGAAGATTCACATCTGGGACGTCCAAAATGAAACACTAAAGTTCTCTTGTCAAGGCCACACAAAAGAAGTACTCAGTGTCACATTCTCTCCAAATGGTCAAACAATTGCCAGTGGTGCAACAGATGGAACTATCAGACTTTGGGACAGGAACACTGGCCAAGTAAACAAGGTCGTAACAACGCCTGATGAATGGGTCATTTCACTAGCTTATTCCCCTGACGGTACAAAGTTAATTAGTACTGGATTTAACAATTCAAATTTGGCATCAGCCTATAGAATTTGGAATGCCTCCACTGGGGTTCTATTGTCTTCACATGCAATTGGAACAAATTCAGCTTCAAATGTTACATTTTTACTAAATCAATCTGTTGTTGCTTTGGGTGCTCATTTCTCGATTAGGCTCCTTAACTTAGACTCAATGAGTCAAGTAGGCTTTTTTGATGGACATAGTGGCAATATTGATTATTTACAGTTTTCAAAAGATGGAAAAACTCTTTTTAGTTGCGCTCATGACGCTACTTTGAAAATTTGGAATGTTGATACTGGCGAATTGAAAGAAACGCTCATTGGACACACTAATGCAGTAAGATTTCTGTCTGTGTCTTCCACTGAAAACTTGATAGCCTCATCTGGAGATGACCAAACAATCAGGATATGGAAGAAATAGCCTTCTTGGAGAAGGAATAAACTGAGCAAAAAACATTAGTCTGCGCTCTTCCATATTTTCTAAAAAGAAAATGGAATGGGAGGTGTGTTAGCATAAGACTTTTATTGACTTGCATTGCATAGTGAACTATACTTTCACCTATGCTCCACACCTCTCGCTCTAAAACCTACGTTGTCCCAGGTTTAGCGTGCGTCTTAGCGCTGGCAATTGTTATTTTAGGTTGTGGTGGAGGTGGTGCTGCTGTGGCAGGAACGAACTCGACAGGTTCAACTGGTTCAAACAGCACCACAGGAACTTCTACATCTTCTACTGGAACTGCAAGTTCTACAACTACTTCATCAACAACTGGTAGTACGACAAGCACTACAGGAACTTCTACTGGAACTACAGGTTCTACAACTACTTCATCAACAACTGGTAGTACATCCACCACGACAGGATCTACCACGGGATCAACAGGAACGACTGGTTCTTCGACAACCACCACAGGGACTACTACTGGAACTACAGGCACCACAGGTGGATTACTCACTAGCGACTGGCCGAAATTCAATGGAGACTTATTGAATACAGGCCGAATCAGTACATCAAGCAGTTGTGGTGGCTCCTTAGATTGGCAATACAACTCTAACTACTCATTCAATTACAACATTCCAACTATCGGTAGTGATGGAACAATCTATGCTGGCATCCTTGGTGGAGGGCCTCTTCAAGCAATCAATCCAAACGGAACGCTAAAATGGTCTTACCCACTGAACACTGATACTCAATCATCAGCTCTCTCAAGTGATGGCACTATTTATGCTGGGAGTATTGACGGTTATCTTTATGCGATCAACAGTGACGGAACACTCAAATGGCGAACCAAGTTGTATGATGGAAATTACTCACTAAGATATTCGAGCCCAACAATCGGATCAGATGGGACAATTTATATTGGACTTGGATTTCAGGGTGATTTCGGAGAACTTGTTGCTCTGAATCCAAACGGCAGCATTAAGTGGACATATTCGTCTACATCCAGAGTCAGGGGCTGTCCAGCAATTGGATCAGACGGAACTATCTATATATCAACCGTTGCTGGCGAGTCAGGTTTCAATAGAAGTTTAGGTGGAGTCCATGCTGTTTCACCTAACGGTACAAGAAAATGGATCTTTACTAACATTTCTTTGTACGACAAATATGGATCTCCATCGGTTGGGCAAGACGGAACTATTTATGTTGCGTCTGGAAATGGAATCTACGCCATTTCTCCGCAAGGCGCTCAAAAGTGGAATTATGTCAATGCCTGGAATTATGATTGTTCGACTACAAACATGACGCCGGCAATTGCTAATGATGGATCTGTTGTTGTGGTTGGAGTTATAGGGTTCGATGCTAGCACAGGAAAAAGAGTAGGAGGTGTAGTCTGTCTTAACAGCAATGGCACTACCAAATGGTTTTATCAGTCAGATGGGGAAGCAAGTGGAAGCACACCATCACCTATAATTGATGGACAAGGTAACATATACGCACCAGGACTTAGCCCCTACACTCAAAATATGTACTCATTGACAGCAAATGGCAACCTCAGGTGGAGTTTCACTTGCGGACAATCAACCTCAGCTGCTATTTCAAGCAATGGGAAAGTCTATTTCAGTGATTCAGGTGGAAGACTTTTCAGCCTTCGATAAGCGATATTGTGTTCCAAATTGTGTTTCAAAATGTGTTCCAAAACCTAAAAACGGAACACAAAACTGACATGCTCATTTCCTGAATTAGGTTCAAATTTTGAGTTGTGTTCCAGTACGAATTTCCTGGCAGGAAATCAATGAGAACCATTTGTAGGTTCAGAATCATCTGATTGCTGATCATTGTGTTCCATATCCGTGGAACACAATGATGTGGTTTCACCAGATTTTGTGTTTAATTGAACTAAAAACTCGGCAAAAATGATGCCGAGCCATTTTTCAATCTCTGCGTCGTTTGCGTGCGAATACACTGCTAACGCATCTCCAGTTCGCGTGCTTTTGCCTGCTATTCGTTTTACAACTGCGTCTGGCGCACCCATCAATAGCAAATGCGATATAACCGAGTGTCTAAACAAATGGCACGGCGTTCGTCGAATTCCTAATTTAGTTCTCGCAATGTCCAAAGAACGTGCCACATTATTCGGTAATCCGAAAGAACCCCTTTTGCTCCCTAGGAAATAATCAGACCCAAACGCATAGTTCCTCAGCATTTCGCTCAATCCGTTTGGAAGGGGCAGGACGCGGCGTGTCGAGATTGTTTTGAGGTTTTCGGTCAATACTGATCCACCAGGCAATTGCAATACCTGGCGTTGAACTGATAATCTTCCATAAGGTGATAGGTCATCAATTCGTAGACCACAGCATTCGGCGATTCTAAGGCCGCCTGCCAGCTGAATTAAAATAAACGATTTCACTAGGCCGTCTCCTATGAAAAACAGGTCTGCCATTTCCGTGATTGATAGTATTTCGACCGTTTTTTGCCGCTGAATCGGCAACTCAATGCGGATACAGGGACTAACCGTCAGGACGCCATCAGTGACTGCCAAATTGAGCAGTGCCGACAAACAGACCCTTATTTTTGACAAACTAGATGAGTTCAATTTTCCCGCCGTTACGTTAAAAAATCGCTGAATCTGACTCCGAGTTAATTCATTCAAAAGGCACTCACCAAAATTTGGAACTAAGTAGTTGTCAAATGCCCAACTAACTACCAGTTGCCAATTTTCGGATTTATGCACGAGCGTCGGCAAATAAAAACCAAAATAGTAATCTGCAAACGAAAGATTTTTTGATGGGACGAAATCATTAAAACTTGCGCGAGCCTTTTCCTCCGCTTCCAGTTTTGTGGCTCCGTAAAACGGTTTTCGACGATGGGTAATCGGCTCTAGACCGTAGCAGCGCCACAGATTTTGGCGCACTTGGTAAGCCGAAAGGTTGCGAACTCTCATTTGATCTCTCCATGTCGTATTTCTGTGCAATAGCCACATTTTTGTCGTTGCGAATCTTTTGTGATCGCTCTCGTAGAAGACCCTCTACCTCCTCTAAATCGGCGTACGAATATAGATTTCGCCTGAGGGGCACCAAAACATTGAGTTTTCGAAAATTTTTTAGTTGATTTACAGTCACGCCCAAAAACTCGGCTGCCTGCTGTGTGTTGCAGAATGGGGGTCGATAATGATTGGACGAGCCTATGGTCGCCCTCCGAAATGTTTTTTTTCATCCAGACCTATGAGTCCTTTTTCTGAAAAATAGGTAAGTTTTGTGTTAATTGATATACATATCACCAAAATCAGCACAGATTGAACCTGAAACC
>JACCDW011172633.1_pt1 | contig 12477 bp, 17 predicted proteins | sample 7449781 | NCBI WGS metagenome assembly JACCDW01 (sample SAMN15323449, study PRJNA562643) | freshwater metagenome | isolation source: river surface water | place: USA:Blue River Watershed | collected 2017-08-18
ACTTCATTGGCTGATTTGCCAAAGATCACCAAAAAAGAATGTGTGTTTTATCAGGTGCTGCAAAAAGCCCACAAGATATTTTATCAACCACCAAAAGTTTGGTCAGACCATACCAATGATTTTTCTCTACAAAACACGCAAAAACTCACTGAATACTTTTTGTATTTGTTGCAACGTGAAAAAAATAATGTTTTGGGACTCGATTTATCTCACTATGAAAACACAAATTATTTAAAATTATGCAACGTTAGAAATTGCATTAGAAGCGCACAACTTTGGATAGCCGGATGCAGTATCACAGCCGGTGTAGGCGTCAAGTCGCATGAAAGATATCCATTTCTTGTATCTAAACTGTTTGATGGAAATTTTGTAGATTTGTCCAAGGCTGGATCCAGTCTTGAATTTGCCGCGGATCAAATTTTGAGATCGGATATACGTCCGTTTGATGTTGTGGTTTGGGGTCTGACTTCTGAATACCGGGCATTGATTTGGGATAGAAAATTACAGGAAGGTCACAGTATCAATCCAATGACATTTGATTATCATAATACCAACCGTGCTGATGATATAGTTGATGAAACTAGACTATACAAAGCCACTATTGCGTTTGCTCAAGTAGAAAATTTTTGTCAAAAGGTCGGTGCTCATTTAATTGCTGTGCCATTGCTTTGCACCGAAACTTTACAGCTATTATTGAAAGATCATGAAGGCTACTATCAGCTACCATATCAGCCTTGTTATCTGGATCAGGGATTTGATGGTCAGCACCCAGGTCCGGCACAACATCAATGGTACGCTGATCACATCATTGATATTATAAAATAAAAAAATGGGTTTAACCTTACCACCTGATGATCCACGCAATCCCTTGACCAAGACCAAAAGCAACGTTGCAGATGGTAGGACCAGTGCTGACATGCAAGTAGGCGGTGATCTTGTAGCATTCATCAACCGTAATGTCACACCATATCCCACCGAAGTGGGTGGTCCTGCGTTTGACCTTATACCTGTGGAAAAACAAAAAGACATCATGGTCAATGTGGCCCGGATGCACGCCCAACAGGAATATGATCGTATCATGGCCCTGGTGGCAGTGCTACAACAACAAGCCGAATCGGTAAAACGTCGACTCGAAATCACCGATTGGGTTCATGCAGCCAAGTATTCATTCCAGATCTATCATGGCCAGTGCTACTGGTTGGCACATGATCTGCGTCACGGCGGAACCATCTTGGTCCAAACCGGACCTGCTGATTGGACCACAGGACCACCAGCCGATTGGGACTATGTTTGCCGGGTCAAATGGCTGGGAGATTATACCTGGGTGGAAGTTGACAACAATGGCAATCATGTAGTATAATAACAAGATGAAGAAACCGTCCGCTGTAGAAACAATGAAATGGGTAAGCACAGGTATCATGTTGCTGGCAGCTTTGGCCATAGTAGAAGGCATACATCCACTCAGCATATATCTGCTGAATTTAGGTAGCTTGGCCTGGCTGATCACATCGATCATGTGGCGTGAGTGGAGCTTGATCGTGGTCAATGCTTCGTTGTTATTGGTTTATGTTTATGGATTGACTAAGGTTTTATGACAACAACAGGCGAACAGGTTTTTGAACAATTTGTGACTTTTGCCGACGGCGCTGGTCGCGTTCACAAACCAATCACTACCGAAGATTATGAACAGTGGAAACGTGATTTTATCTGGGAAGCCCTGCACGGCATCCGATACGGACAGAGTTTCTGCAATCACTTTGGCATCAATGACAATCACTTGTACTATGCACCTGGCGACATAGCCTGGTGTGACCGATACATAAGGAAAACTTATCTTGCGTGAATCTGCCTACCGTTATCATTGCACAGTGCCTTGGACCGACAGGCGGAATCCCATGTTTTATTGGGACAACTTGTGTGCCAATGCAGTGGAACTGTTTGGCTTGCCCGGAGATCGATACATCACTGACATCAGCGAACAATCAATGACTTGGAGTTTTAGAAGCGATAAAGATGCTGTGTTGTTTAGATTGAAATTTGCAGAGGCCATGCTGTGATGGAAAATTTATACTTTGCTTATGGTGCCAACATGCATCCGGGACAAATGCACTGGCGTTGCCCGGCTGCTCAGGCCCAGGGTGCGTTTGTGTTGCGTGATTGGGAACTCAAATTCTATTGTCATGCCACTGTGGAACCAAAACCGGGTGCCGAATGTGCTGGTGTGCTTTGGAGCTTGACTCCAGAATGTGAACAGGCTCTGGATCGCTTTGAAGGATGGCCCTACTATTATACCAAACGTACCTGGATCCAAGATGGCATACAGTTTTTCTTTTATGAAATGAACGAACCCAAAATCGGCACGCCAGGTTCGGGCTATGTGCGTGACATCGTGGAAAGCTATGACTTTTGGAACATACCTCGTCAACGACTACATCACTTGATCTATGACCCAGCTTAAAGATCCCAATCACTTGCCACCCATAGAATGGATGCGTGACCGATCCAGTTTTCACCATGCCCGAGAGATAGTCAAGGAGTTTGGTGTGATCGAGCATGTGCTGAACTGGTGCAAGAGTGAACTGCAAGGTGAATGGCGCTGGCAATTGCTAGAAATGAGCAGTGACATAAAACCCGGACGCTATTGTTTTTTCTTTGATGAGGAAAAGGACTACTGTGCGTTTTTAATGAAATGGTCCTAGTTGACCAGAAATACGCAGATAAGTTATACTACACACATGATCAATATTTTTGCAACATCAAAGCCCGTAGAATTCGAACCCACTCGTGGCGACCTGCGCAACTGGCGTTTTCTAGGCATGGAAATGGAAGCATTGGGTTGTAGACTGGATGCGGCACGTGAGGCTCTGTCAGCGGCTCGAACAGATTGGGCTAGATGGTATTGGCAAGAGACCATAGATCGACTCATGTTGCAATGGCGCCACTTGATGCCCTTGCATGATGGTGATGCCAGAATGACTGTGGTTCCACGCTGGACCACTGACTACGAATGGTGGGAAAACTCCACAGAACTACAATACACAGGACTAGAAGGACTCACTGAGCAACTGTTTGACAAGATATTCCGCGATGATGATCTAGAAGCTGTATGGCGCAGACACAGAGATGAAAGGATCATGAAATGCAATTGTCAGTAGGAAGCCGTTGGTGTGACAGCCATGGCCAAGAGTTTGTAATAGATGCTGTCAGCACCAATGGCGCTGAAACCTGGGTGGAATACTGCCGTGTGGGGGATCGCACTTACTATCGTTGCCTGGTCGAAGCTTTTACACACAGATTTAGGATCAAAATTCAATGACAAATGTTTTTTTACATGGTGAAGTTGATCTTCCGCCCATTCCAGATCATCTGTTTGCGACCATCAACGAATATCCGATCGAAAAACACGTGCATGATATTGGCTATGGAAAAGTTTTTTACAAAAAAGAAAGACGCCTGAACAATTGCTCCTACTCCAAGGCCATAGTTGATCATCAGCCTTTGATAGATTGGATCAAAAATAATCTAGCATTTTGGAACAATGCTGAATCATTAACCATACAAAAAAACATCCCCATTGGCAATGAAACCAATACAACACATCCTGTGCATCATGATGTAAGACGCATGTTTGCCCTAAACTATATTATCAGCACCGGAGGGTCTGGTGTGATCACAAGTTGGTACAAAGATAGAAAACAACCGTTGATCCGTAGTTTGAACAAATCACCAGGAGTACAGACTGATACTGGACCAGTGGACTATGCAGATTGTGATTGTTTGGATTCAATGTTGTTTGAACAAGGAAAATGGTACCTTATAAATACCAGTGTCCTGCACGACGTTGATCATGTTGATTCAGTAAGGTGTTCCGTCACTATTCCGTTTTTTTCCACAGACATTGTTGAAGAACTCAAAAGACAAAAACTTTTTCGAACCATGAAGGAAATATCAGATGTCACCTGACCGTGAAATGATTGTGATGGCAGTGCTGGATGGAAAACTGCCTGAAAGCATGTTGACCAAAAGCGAAGTGGACGAAGTCCTGATTTTGGTGCAACAAGCAGTCATGGAAAAGACCATGCAGGAACGCTATGATGCAGGTGGCAGTGTATTTTGGGGTGTTGACGGCGGAGATACCCTACATTGAAAACATTTGTGGTCATGTGGTGCAATGAATGCCTGGAGTATGTGGGCGATATTACCATGGACAAATACAACAGTGTATGGAGTCGACTCAAGGGCGAAGAATTCATACCTAGACACAACTTGTTTCACATGCGATTACGAGCACAGTACAATCCGCAACGTCACTATGAAATTTATTTCATAGGAGTAGATGATGAGATTGTGGAGCAAGACATAACTGAAATGTTCAACAATGATCCACAACAGGCCGCAGACACCATACGTGCTCGTGGCGAATGTTTTTATTCAGACAGACTTGATGCCAATAGTCAGGTCATTGTCTAAAGAGTTACCGTCGGGGGGAGTAGCTGCCCTCTAGTGTGACCCACACGATAAGTGTCGTGGCTGACACGGGTGGTCCCAGTCGAACCAAACTGGCGCTGGCAATGCGACAACGCAGGGTGCCGTGAAGCGGATGGCGAGGTTGTGATTGTGTCTTGCTGAGTCTTATCGGACAACCAAGACGTGTCACCAACTGGTTGTGACACAGATTGCTTCTATAGTAACCGCCGACCCTGGCAGAGCACTAAATATCAAGGTCAAGATGCAAATTTTTCCAACTTTAGGCATAGGCTCAAGCAAACATGATCCCTTGTATGGGTTGTTGGATCTTGATCAAAATTTCTTTTACATGGTGGACTATAGAGAATCGGTGATCAGTGAAGTTGGTCAGATTCTAAATCATTCAAAAGCAGTACGTGTGATAAACATACAAGACTGCGCTAATTGGCACTATAACAAAATTGACAACAGCGTTTGTGTGAAATTTGGAGTGAATTTTTTTGACAGCAAGGATTTTTTACTTGCATTGAAATTTGGAAAGATGGAGCTGATTGACAAATTTGATAGTGTTGATCCCGGCACTATGATTGTTGTCAACAATTTACCTTATGTGTCAGCCGTGATTACACAGATGCAACAAACAGATCAAAAATTCCAATTTGATAGCACCGACAAGGTGTTACTGACCTTTGCCAAAGATACATGGTTGCAGCAATCCCGGGACAGGGAACTTGAATATTTTGATGATCTCAAACAACAATGGACCAGAGCTCGTCAAACGGTCAGTGACATTTTGAATCAGCACGACATAGCCAGTGAAACATATCAAACCATGGTCAACCAAAACATAAAAAAGTTTGTGACAGATCATGCACCACATTTTATGCCGCTATACCAATTGTATGCATAGTCAAAATCACACATGCCCACACCTGTTGTTTTCATTGAAAACACTTTCAATGACAAATCTGCTTAAACCAGGACACAAAAATTATCTCTGGTCCAGAGCGGGTAAAAATGTCTATGGTCTTGAAGAAATCCGAGCCCGTGTTGGTAGATTTGATACCCCTTGGGAAAATACTCCTTATCTGCCGGTTCCAGATCTGGACCAGAGTTTTTCATTGACTTTTTCCGAGATCATGGATCTTAGAGCGCATGAAATTTTTACACATGCCAAGCAGACTGGTAAAAGGATAGTTGTGCTTTGGAGTGGTGGAATAGACAGCACTTGTATTTTGTCTGCCTTTATCAAAAACTTGTCAGCCAGCGATCTTCACATAATAACTGTGTGTTCAAATGTGGCAGGCGTGGCCGAAAACACCTATTTTTATCAGGCTTTTATCCGAGGCAAGCTACACATGATGCACTGGCGCGACCTAGACGTCAGCGATGATTTCTTTAGAAACAACATTCTCATACATGGCGATCCAGGAGATTGTATTTTTGGCCCTTCGGTTGGCAAATACTACTCTTTGCTGTCCAATGGAAGTCACACAGTGCCATGGAAATCAAACATGGCTGTATTGTACGCACTGTATCATGATCCCATCGCACCAGAATTCGCTGGTTGGTGGGTAAACAAGGTCTGTGACAACCTTGCAGAATTACAAGAACAAGGATTGTACACCAACGTGCGTAGCATCAGTGACTGGCACTGGTGGAATTACTTCAATCTAAAATGGCACGGTAGCATGACCAGAGCCTTGGTCAACAACAAAAAAAATATCAAAGAAAAAATTTCACGCAAGTATCTTCAAGAGTTTTTTGATATGACATTTTTTACTCATGACAATTTCCAAATCTGGAGTTATCAAAATCTTCATGAATTGTTGGCCCAGGGAGTTCGTGGCCATAAAAGACATGCAAAACAATACATTTATGAACTAGACAACAATGAAGTATATTTGAACAACAAGAAAAAAGAGGCCAGTACAGTTCCAATGTATCATGGCCCATTGGTCATAGACAGCGATGCTGTGCATCACAGCCCCAACGATGAACAAATTTCAGCCTTGATGCAACAATTGTTAGACCAATGAATAACACACCGCCTAACTTTGGAGACTTAATTGTCCTGGGAAGACCCGGCCAGGCTCTTGTAGCAGGGGTAGATACGGCCAATTGGGCCGTAACAGAATTGAACACGGACCAAATCGAAATCATGGCACAGAGTGTGGCTTGGTCGCTGTCAAAAAAAGGTTATGGACCCGGTGATCGTGTAGGCATCAAATCACAGAATTGCCTGGACTCGATCATTGCATTCCTGGCCATACTCAAACTGGGCGCCACAGCGGTCTTGATCAGCGAAAGATACACGCCTTTGCAGATGCAACACCTGATCCAGGACAGCAAGATCAAAATGCTGTTTACTGATCAGCCACACGACATAGATGTACCCACGATTGTGTACAAGGATCAATTTTCAGACTTGTTGTGCGAAAATAGATTTGTTTCTTATCAACCCCACAATGACGACACGGCCACGATTGTATACACAGCCGGTTCCACAGGCACTCCCAAAGGAGTACAAATGACGCATCAAGCCAGACTGGCCAAAATACAACAAATGGTGCCAGCTGATATTCATGCTACCAGTCTGATTTCCACACCCATGAGCCACAACGTAGGCATGGTACCCATACTCAAAAGCCTGTACTATAAATCTCCCTGCGTGATCTTAAACAAATTCCATGCTGAATCATATGTAAGAGCCATTGAACATTTTCACGTGTCGTGTGTCACAGGGGTGCCTTCCATGTTCCAGATGTTGTATGAACAAGACGTTGTGCCCAACATGCCCAGCGTGAAAGAAATAGTGTTGGCTGGTGAATCGACCAGCGCACAAGCACAGCAAAAAATACAACACATGTTTCCTAATGCCAAAGTGCATTTGCGCTATGGCAGCACCGAAGCAGGACCTGGAGTGTTTGTTGGTCATCCTTCCTTGCCCACTCCGCCCGGAAGTGTAGGCTGTGCGGCTCCGGGCATTGATTACCGACTCATAAACGGAGTGTTAGAGATCCGCAGTCCCTATATGATGAAGGCCTACGTAGACGACACAGATAATTTTACCAGCGACGGATATTATGTTACCAATGATGTGTTTACTGTGGACTCACAAGGTTTTTACTACTATCAAGGTCGAGCTGATGACATGTTCAAGAGTGGGGGCAACAAAATATTCCCTATCGAGATTGAGCAGGCCATAGAAAGCCATCCTGGTGTGGCGCAATGTGCCGTGGTGCCTGTGCCTGACAATATCAAAGGCACCAAACCATTTGCATTCGTGGTCACAAAGGCCAACTCAGAAACCACACCACAACAGATCCTGGCACATGCTCGCACACGATTAGCACTGTATCAATGTCCAAATCATGTACATATCATTGATCAAATACCTTTGACACAAAATTTCAAAGTTGACAAGCTGATGTTGAAAAAAATAGCTCACCAATTAACGGAGATAGACAACATATGACTACCAAAGTTGCTGTGATTTCTGGAGGTTGTGGACAAATAGGCTCAGCGGCGGCCGCAAGATTGGCCGAACAACACATGCGAGTATTTGTGCTGACCCGTGGTAATCTGGACACAGCCCAGACCATGCTGGCAAGTTTGCCCAATCAGCAACTACAACATCAGGCTCTGTTGGTTGATGTGCGTGATACCAAACAAATCATACAAGCGCGAGATCAGATTTTGGAGTTGGCTGGACGCTGTGATGTGCTGATCAACGCTGCCGGCATAAGTTTACCAACCTCAACACCCATGGACACTTCAGATGATATTTTTGATGCCATGATATCCACCAATCTTCGTGGAACCTGGGTCATGATCCGTGAGTTTTATTCCTTGTTGGTTGCCAGCGGTGATGCCTTGGTCATCAACATGTCCAGTGTTGCCAGCATAGCTCCTAGACCCAACAGTTTGGGATATTCAGTCAGCAAGGCCGGCATCAATGTCATGACTGAATGCCTGGCCAAAAGTCTAGGACCCAATATAAGATTTGTAGCAATCGCACCTTGTACCTTGACCAAAGGCACCAGTGGTCAACCCTTGCCCAGCAAAGAGTTTCATGACCAGATGCGTGAAAAAATACCACTGAACAAACTGTGTACCGCCGAAGACGTAGCGGATGTCATTGAAAGTTTGGTAACCAAGATAAAATTTTACAACGGACACCTTGTGGTGTTGGATGGAGGAATGACCTTATGACCACCGTGATAACCTGCGCCATAACTGGAGCACAGACCAGCCGGAGTCAAACTCCGTATTTGCCAGTCACACCCGAAGAAATTGCCAACAGTGCTCTGGAAGCTGCCGAAGCCGGTGCCGCTGTGGTACACATCCATGTGCGAGATCCAGCTACCACAGGTCCCAGCATGGACATAGAACTTTATCGCGATGTGGTTGATCGCATACGCCAGCAAAACAATCAGGTGCTGATCAATCTTACCACAGGGCCTGGTTCGGTGTTTATAAGATCTGCAGATGAGCTACAAAAAGTCTGCCAAGGCTCAGCTACTGCATTCATGGCCGATGCTGAAACACGAGTCAGGCACATACAGTTACTCAAACCTGAACTGTGTAGTTTGGATTTCAATACCATGCAACGAGGTGGCAACGGCATCACCCAGATCAATCATCCAGCTGTTTGCAAAGAAATGCTCCGGCTGATACAGCAATCAGGTACCAAACCCGAACTGGAAATATTTGACAGTGGAGACATGGTCATCGCCCGTGAGTTTTACGAAGCAGGACTCATACAAGGACGTCCATTTTGGCAATTCGCCATGGGCATCAAATACGGATGGCCGGCCAGTCAGTCGGCTCTGACACACGCTCATGCCATGTTGCCTGCCGGTTCAGTGTGGAGTGCATTTGGTATAGGACGTGAACAAATGCCCATGGTGGCACGCACCATGCTCATGGGCGGGCATGTACGAGTTGGCATGGAAGACAATATCTATGTCAGCAAAGGAGTACTGGCTCGGTCCAATGCAGAATTGGTGACCATGGCCAGAGAGCTGATAAAGCTGCTGGGAGGCACTCATGCCTCCTATCAGCAAGCTAGAGAACTACTATTGGGTTAAGCTTTTTTGATTTGGTCGATTAGACCAGGTGTGAATGTGGGCTCAAATTTTTCGTAGACCACACGTGTTTTTTCCATCCACTCGGATTTTTCTTCAGCTGTGAGATCGTGTATGTTTACACCTTCGGCCAGCAACTGTTTTTTGGCGGCCTCACCATCTTCTATGGTGGCTTGGCGTTCTTTGCGTCCGGCTTCGATGGCCGCATTCTTGATCACGGCTTTGACTTCAGGACTCAATTGTTGCCAAAAATCGTCACGCATGATCATGGTAGTCAAGAACAAGCTGTGTTTGGTATCAATCACGCTTTGTGTTACTTCGTTTTGACCCAAAGGATACACACGACTGTACACACCTTCACCGGCATCGCAATCACCGGCCTTGATATGATCAGTTAATTCTTCGATTTCACAGATGTAAGGATCTTCCACGCCCAAGGCGCGGAAGGTTTCCTGTGCCACTGGATTACGATTTGTTCTGATCTTCATCTACTAGGCCTTTGAGTGTGCTTACACGTTTGCTGGAAAGTACGTTTCTAAATCCGCCCGAGTATGTGAATGCCATACCGCGTACATTGGATTTTTTGGTGATCTTGTCCAACAAGTACTCGCCAACTTCGCCTTCCAACACACGAGTTGCATGATCGTGATCGGTAAAGATAAATGGCATTTCCAAGGCCAACATGTCTTGATCGTATTTTTCAGCCAACCATGTGGTGTACATCTGGCTCATTTCGATCTTGCCTTGCTCCATAAGATCCAGCAAGTCATGTTTGGTAACAACAACTCCGTTGTTGTAGCGTTCGCTGTATTCGCTGAGAGTCATGATTTCAACTTCGATTTTTTCTGCGGATTGTGCAGAGTTCACGAAATCTTGGAAATCTTTGGCAGCTCTTACAAACAGGCTCAATGGCTCGTGTGCGATTACCCAACGGATTTTAGTAGTTTTCATAGTGGATTCCTTTGTTATGAAATATTTGCGGCGTTCTAATGTTTACACTAGTAAAAGGGTCAATTCCCTAAACGTCATGACGCCAACTTGAAGCAGACGTTGCTAATTTTATTTATCACTGGCTAGATCTTTGGAGTATTTAGAACGCAGTTTGATCAACAGATCCACGCTTTTATCCAGGTGTTGTTTGGCCGTGATTGCCTTGAACTGTGGTGGTACAAAGCCCGAGCTCTGCAAGATCCAGGCTGGACCCACGGTCTTGGTGGCCGAGTGCAAAATTTCTCCAATTTCCACCTGTTTGTTTGCATCCATGTCTTTGTGGGCCACCACGGTGTTGAACACATAAGGCGTGTCAAAACCTTGTTCGCGCAGGGTAGGTATTTCGGGATAGACTGGATGTCGTTGTGGACAACTCATGGCCAGCAAGGTAAGCCTTTCATTTTTAGAGCGGAATGTGTCATAGTTTTCTGCGCGGTCAATGGTAAAGGTCACACCGTTGTTGCCTATCATGTTTATCAGGGCTTCGTTGGCACTTTTAAACGCCACGAATCTAACAGGGATATTGAATTTTTCACCAATGACCAGGCTGGTCAAATGCGTGGCGTTTCCTATGGCCGCACTGCCGGCTGTGATTTCTCGGGCACTGCGCAAGCTGTTGATGTTGCCATGCTGACCACCAAGTCCATATACGGCCCAACAGGCATCACCCAGACTCCAGACAGGCACATAAAGATCTCGGCGTACCAGACCGCTTTGGAAGTTGTCAACAAAACTAGCGGCAATAATGGCCAGCTGGTTTTGCGGTGACTGATTGATGTGATTTAGAGCTATGCTTTGATTGCCGCCGGGTCGGCTTTCCAACACAAAATGATATTTTTTCTGGGCCTGATTGGCTTCTTCGATGATCTTGTGCATGGCCGCTGTGCCGCTGTGGCCCGGGGTGTAGGGTGTGACAATGCTGATGTGTTCGCGAGGACCACTCCAGGCCGACCATGACAGCATGGCGCTGACTAAAAAAACAAGCACTGATTTCATTTTTGATTTCCGGAATTGAATACAATATTTATTGGGCAGACTCTAGTCCTTGACAATTTGATCAACGCAATGTTAGTGCTTACTAACCTAGTTTGCACTCCAGGTTGACCAACAAGTAGATTTGTCGTATAATTACAGTTAGAGTAGTATTTTTAACCAATCCCGTATTGTACGGGTAAAGAAGGAGACCGCAATGGCACAACGCCTCACAAGAAAACTCACGGACGTGGCCCGTGAAGTCGAGCAACAAATCAAAGCCCACTACAATGTCTCTCAAAGAGAGCTCGAAACCTGGCGCACACGGGCACACAATCTCAAAGTCGCTTTTCCAAAAAGCACCATGCAGGAGATCTCGTCCTTGTGGATCGACTACGAAGTCCAACGTGATGTGCTTCACAAACACGTGATCAATATCATGAAAAAATGGGACCCACAGATTTGCAGTCCAGTGAGTGCGTGTACCCATCCTGCAGATGAAAAAGTTTACACCTATGATGGCCAGCATCGAACTGTGGCTGCCACCATCCTGGGCTTTGAGCAGATTCCTTGTGCTGTGGTAGAAACTGAGGACAAGAACTTTGCTTCGTATGCGTTTGAAATGCTCAACGACACCGGTGTCAAACGCCTTAACCCTGGCGACCTGCATAGAAATGCCTTGGTGCGTTACAAGAATGGTAGCCGTGACATAAAGAACGTGCGGGCTAGAACCATGCAAGATCAGTTTGACAACAATGAAATTGACCTGCAGGACAAAGGTAGCCGAGCCAGCGACAACTTGCGTGGTGATCATGACTATTTCTTCAGCCATTTCAAGTATGCTCAAAAGGCCATTGAACTGGATGAAACCGGACAAGTGCTAGATCGCATATTAAAGTCTATTAAAACTGTGTTTCCAACACAAGAGGAAATTGATCAAGGTGTGTTCATTGGCCTG
>JACCDW011383568.1_pt1 | contig 12474 bp, 9 predicted proteins | sample 7449781 | NCBI WGS metagenome assembly JACCDW01 (sample SAMN15323449, study PRJNA562643) | freshwater metagenome | isolation source: river surface water | place: USA:Blue River Watershed | collected 2017-08-18
ACACCAGATCATATTCGCGCCATTGCAAACGCGGCAGCCAAATACCCGCCGAGGCCCATTCCATCGCAATCTTAAGTGTCTGATTGACACTTCTAAAAACGATTTTTTTATACCAAATCTCCGTATCTTTGCACCATTATCATGGCTGACGTTCAAACTCAGAATTTGCCTGCAACATCATTTGATTTATTTGCAGGTTTGGAATCTACCAATCACGAGCAAATCGTGTTTTGTCAAGATCACGCAACTGGACTTAAGGCAATTATTGCCATTCACAACACTGTATTGGGCCCCGGATTGGGTGGTACTCGTTTTTGGCATTATGCCCACGAGAAAGACGCTATCCGTGATGCGATGCGTTTGTCGCGCGGCATGACCTACAAAGCCTCAGTAGCAGGCTTGAATTTGGGTGGTGCAAAAGCGGTAATCATTGGCGACCCCAACACAATGAAGTCTGAGGCGTTGATGCGCAAATTCGGTCGCTTCGTTGAAAACTTAAACGGAAAATACATCACTGCTGAAGATGTGGGAACTACTACCCGCGACATGGAGTATGTGAATATGGAAACAGACCACGTAGTGGGTTTGCCAGAGAGCATGGGTGGAGGTGGAGATCCATCGCCCGTTACTGCTTACGGTACTTACATGGGTATCAAAGCTTCTGCCAAACAGGCTTGGGGCAATGATAGCTTGGCAGGTCGCACTGCCGCTGTTATGGGTATCGGTAAAGTGGGTATGCACTTGTTGGAATACTTGCACAAAGAAGGTGTTAAATTGTACGTTGCTGATATCAATGATTCTTCATTGCAAGCAGCAGCTACCCGTTTCGGTGCTACCATCGTGAGCGGCGAAGACATGATTGGCTTGGATGTTGACATCTTTGCTCCATGTGCTTTGGGTGGAATCATTAACGATGTAACCTTGCCAAAGTTGAAGTGTGCGATTGTTGCGGGTGCAGCAAACAACCAGTTGGAAGATGAGAAAATCCATGGTGATGCATTGAAGGCCAAAGGCATTATTTATGCCCCTGACTTCGTAATTAATGCCGGTGGATTGATCAACGTATATTCTGAATACAACGGTTATGTGCGTGAAAATGCCATGTCACAAACCGAGAATATCTACAACACCATCCTCGAAATTTACAAAAAGTCTGAGCGTGAAAACGTAAACAACCAACAGGCCGCTATTTTGCATGCTGAAAAGCGCATTCAAGATATGATGTTGGTGCACAGTACTTACTAATATTGATTTCCGCCTTGGGTGGGAAAATCGAGTGGGGGCGGCAATCGTGAGATTGCCGCCCCTTTTTATTAACTTCGCCGCATGTCGGCCAAATTCTCCTGGAATCGCATCGAATGGAATCGCAACTCAAGTGCGGCCGCCATGGCCATGCTGCTTGTGGCCGTGGTTGATTTGTTTGTGTCTCGGACAATGTCGGTGCCGGCGGGCGGACAAGATTCGTGGAATCATTATTTGTATGCGCGATGGGCGTGGCAGCACCCCGAGTTGTTGTTGGATCAGTGGGGCAAGCCATTTTTTACCGCCTTGGCAATGCCGTTTGCGCAGTGGGGCATAGGCGCGGTTTTGTTGCTCAACCATCTGTGCGTGCTGGCAACTGCATGGCTATCGTACCTTACCGCCAGAAAGTTGGGCCTGAAAAACCCCTGGATGGTGATTTTTTTGTTTGCCTGGCAGCCCATCGTTTTGGCTAATACCCACTCGGCACTCACTGAGCCCTCCAATGCCTTGGTGTTGGTTTGGATATGTTATTTATTTGCCGGGAATCGCTGGAAAACAGCAACCATCGTGGCGTCGTTTCTGCCCGTAATTCGGAGCGAAGGCTTTGTGCTCTTGGGAGCGATTTTGGTCTTTTTGGCCTTTAGGAACCGTTGGCGTTATATGCCTTGGGCTGCGGTGGGTGTTGCGTTGTATGGGGTAGTGGGTGCGATCATTCATAAACAATGGAATTGGCTGATCGTTCAGAATCCCTATGTGCGACAAGAAACAGATGGTGGGTTTGATGCCGGACATGGTAGTTTTTGGCATTACGCGATGCATCAAAGGGAGATCATGGGCATTATTGTCGCTGTGTTGTGCCTGGTATCATTGGCGTTTGTGGTTTTGTACGTTTTCAAACGATTGAATAAAAAAACACCTGCGCCCAATAGTCAAATCGCCTTGTGGTTGTGGTGGCCCTTACTGGGATTCTTCTTTATTGCCCACAGTGTTTTGTGGTGGAAAGGCGCGATGGGGTCTCACGGACTCGTGCGTGTTTTTGTTACGGTATCGCCTATCATGGCCTTGCTGTCGATGTATAGTTTGGATTTGATCATGCGAGTTGAAATTCAGTTCTTGAATCGTTTGCTGAAAGGGTTGGTTTCTGTGGGGATGTTTTTGGTGGCCTTTCCGGGTGCTGATTTGCCCTATCCTTGGGGGCGGCGTCATGTATGTCCTGTGGGGAAATATTCCATCGCCCAAGCCCTGAAATGGATAAAGACATCGCCCTACGCCAATGGGGTTTTGGTACATCAACTTCCAGCCATCAATGTATCCTATGATCTTGATCCTTGGGGTGCGGAAACGCAATTGCATCCGAAATCAGCAACCGGAGAATGGCTATCGCCCAAGCCTGTGAACGAGTGGCCCAAAGAAAGTCGTACGCTTTCTATTTGGTCCGTAGATACCAAAGACAGCGGTGCACATGATTGGTTGCCAAAGGGCTCTGTGCTGTTATGGGATAATTTTCATGCCCGCAGGGATGGCAATATGGATCGTGCGGAATTTTTGGGGTTGAAAAAATACAAAACTGTGTTTGCGGCAGGACTTACGGACAGCGATACCCTCAATGATGTTGTTGTGAGGGTGAAAGTGAGCGATTAAAACAATCAATTTTTCTGGGGTTCCAAATGCGGAATCAAATCCACACACAAGGCGGTGAAGGCTTTGTTTAAAGCGATGCAATCACTGGCGCTGCTGCTTAGGTGTGGTGTTATGCGTACGCCTCGAACCACGGGGTGATCAATGCCAACAGTGAATATGCCAAATTTGCTCATCAGCGTTTGTGCTAACTCGCTGGGTGTATAACCATTGAGCGCGGCGGTAGCGATGGCACCACCCCGGCTGAAGGGCAACAAAGGCGATTGTAATTTGAATGAATCAAATACGGTGAGGTCGGTTACCGCGTTCATGTTGGCTTGGTATTGAGGATCGTTCAAAATACCCAATCCTTTCCCGAAGGTTTCTAGGGCTTGTTTGTTGCCTATCCACAAGAGTTTGAGGTAGGTAAGGCGGTTGTATTTGTTCGCGCTGCCTATAAGGCGATGGAATTCGATGGCTTTGGCGATGGTTTGTAGAGAGTCGATCGGACGTGTGCCTTGGTGCTCAAACTTGCGGATATCGGTTCGCTCTGCGCTGATATCGCCCATCAATGGCCAGATTTCACGAATGTTTTTCTGTTTCATGAACAAAAAACCCACGCCGATGGGGTTGCAGAGCCATTTGTGTAAACTGCCGCCAATGGCATCAACCCCGGCATTGCGCAATTCCCATAGATCCAATGGGGTATGGGCGAGGCTGTGTGCGGCGTCTACCACCACGAAAATATTGGGATTAATCCTTTTGGCTTCTCGGGTTATGGCCACTACCGGGATCAACTGTCCGGTTAGGTTGATCATTTGTGTCAGGTGCAGCATTTTCGTGCGAGGGGTAATCAACGAGGTATAGGCCCGAATGATTTCTGCATCGCTATTGGGGTGCATGGGGACTTCGGCAACATTAAGGCGGATCATCCAGCGCGCAACGGCCTGTTGAAAGGCTTCCACCATGGATCCATAGTCTTGATCGCCCAGTATCACTTCATCGCCCGGCTGCCATTGGGTGCCCATGATAACGATATTGAGGCTTTCGGTGGTATTTCTGGTAAAAGCAACTTCCTCTGGCATCAAACCTTGAAACTCGGCGAAGGTTGTCCTTGCGGCTTCGATGGCTTGGGTTTGTGCGGTGCGCATGAAGTGGCTGGTTTGGGTATTGATGGTGGTTTCTGCATCGTTGTGAAAGCGCAGTGTGCCTTGTGGCTGGTGGCTGAAATAGCCGTTTTCAAGGTTGATAAACCCTTCAGGTCGGGTGAAGTTTTTGGCAACAGCGCCCCAAAAAACCTCGTTGTGGGGTGCGGCAGAGACCCCAGGGGTTTGGGGAACGATGTACTCAGGCGTTTTCTTGCCTTTGGGTGGATTTCCTGCATTGGCCAAGGTGTCGGCGTGAACGGATTGTGGCAACAGGGCGGTGCCAAGAGCGGTGGCGGAGAAAGTTTGGATGAAATGTTTGCGCTTCACCCCGGAAAGATAGGAAATTCCTGATTAATTGGTTTTGATGTCTTGCAAACGGAGCTGCAAATTTGTGCGTCCGTTGTAGGTGTTCTCCTCGATGCAATAACAGGCGTGAAAGATTTGACTGTCGGTGACGGATGGCCAATATTCTGCCAGGCCAAAGCCAATGGAGTCCATCGGACCGTTGGGCGTTTGTACTTGCATTTTGAGGTGGCGATCTTTCAGGATTTTGGCCGTTTGGTTGGCTCTAAGATTGTTGCTTCTGAAGACGGGGATGGAGTTTCCTGGCCCAAATGGAGAAATTTGTTTCAAAATTTTCATCATGCTTGGGGTGATCAGGGATGTGTCCATTTCTAGGTCGTACTCTACCACGGGGACCAAATCTTCCTCGGTAACAGTTTCTCTCACGATGGCTTCAAATCTGTCTGCAAAGGCATCGAAATTCTCCACTTTGATACTCAATCCAGCGGCATATTTATGTCCGCCAAACTGCTCTACCAAATCGCCACAGGCACCGATGGCTTCGTGGATGTCGAAGGTTTTGATACTGCGGGCACTACCCGTGAGCATGCCATCATTGAGTGAGAAAACGATGGTGGGTTTGTAGAATTGCTCTACCATGCGGGAGGCGACGATGCCAATGACACCTTTCGACCAGCCTTCGCCTTGGAGCACCATGGAGTATTTGCTGAGCAGTCGTGGGCTGTTTTGCACCATATCGATTGCGTCGCGGGTAATGTCAGAATCGAGTTCTTTGCGTTCGTGGTTTCTTTCTGATAGTACTTTGGCGTATTTCTTGGCGGTGTTGTAATCTTTTTCGATGAGCACCTTTACCGCGGCTTTGGCATCGGCAATTCTACCGGCTGCGTTGATGCGTGGACCAATGCCGAAGATGATATCAGAGATGGTGTATTGTTCTTTTTTGGGACAGTCATCGAGCAGCGTTTGCAGGCCGATGCTGGGGTTTTCATTGAGTTTTTTCAGGCCATAGAATGATAAAACACGGTTTTCACCGCGAATATCTACCAGGTCAGAGGCGATGCTCACGGCCACCATATCGAGGTAGTCGTACACCATTTCGGTGGGCATACCTTGCTTTTCGTTGTAGGCCTGGATGAGTTTGAATCCGATGCCTGCGCCTGAAAGTTCTTTGTAAGGGTAGGTGCAATCGCTGCGTTTGGGGTTGAGGATCGCTGCGGCTTTTGGTAATGTTTCACCGGGTAGGTGGTGGTCGCAGATGATCATTTCTAATCCAAGTTGATTGCCATAGTCCACCAATTCATTCGAGCGTATACCGCAGTCAAGGGTGATGACCAATGTGAATCCATTGGCAGCCGCGTATTCGAGTCCGGCTCTACTGATCCCGTAGCCTTCTTTGTAGCGATCGGGGATATAGTATTCGATGTTTTGGTTGAACGATTTGAAATACGAGTAAACAATACTCACCGCGGTGGTGCCATCTACATCGTAATCGCCATAAACCAAGATGCCTTCTTGGTTGGTAACTGCCGCTTGAATTCGTTTGATGGCCACATCCATGTCCTTCATTTCGAAGGGGTTGTGCAAATCTTCTAGTTTTGGACGGAAGAACTTCTCAGCTTTTTCGTAGGTGTCGATGCCCCGTTGAACCAAGATGGTGGCGATGTATGGGTTAACGCGAATGCTCTCGGAGAGTTGCAATACCTGTTCCTGATTGGGTAAAGGTTTTGCGCGCCAACGATATTCCATAACTTTTGCAAAAATCGGCTTTTTTGCTCAGATTAACAACCCAAAGTTCATCGAGAATTGTATATTTGTTTATCATGAAATCATGGATTTTTTGCGTTGTTGGACTTATGTCGGTTGGAGCCATCGCTCAGCCAACCATAACGGCGAGTCAAATGCCCAAGTCGGGCGATACGCTGCGATATTCCAATGCGTTGCCCACGGAGTTGCCGGCTGGTTTTGAAACGGGCGGTGCCAACAAGTCTTGGGATTTCAGTGCGATGACGCCGCAGCGACAGCAATTGTTGAATTATTACAGTGCGACAAAAACGCCGTATTCATTTTATTTTTTCGGGCAGATCGGACAGAAAACGGCGGATACGGTGGGTGCAGGTCCGATTACATTGACGAACGTATATTCCTTTTATACCAACAGTAGCAAGGTATTCAAAGCGGAAGGGATTGGTTACCAATATTCGGGGTTTCCGCTGGCGTCGATGTACAAGGATGAGGATGAGATCTATCAATTTCCGTTGAATTTCGGGGATAAGGACACTACGACCTTCAATTTTAAATTTAGCATTCCTGGCGATTTGTTTTCCCTGGTACAGGCGGGTAAGCGTTACAATGATGCCGATGGTTGGGGGACGATCAAAACGCCTTACAAGGAGTATACGAATGTGTTGCGTTTGCGGACTTATGTGGATGAGATTGATACCGTGACTTCTCAATTTGGGAAATTCCCCTTGCCCAGAAAAACGGTGAGTTACAAGTGGTTGTCTTTGGATGAGCGCATTCCGGTGATGGAAGTGAGCGGTACGGTCAATCCTGTTTCGGGGGTGTTTACCGCTACGCAGGTGCGATATCGCGATGGATTTATTGGTCGGTTAGACGCAAAGGAACCTACCAACAGCGGGCTTTTAGCTAGGATCGAATTGTATCCAAATCCAACAGCCGCTTTTATTCGCATTGAGGGTGATATCGATGTGGATGGTTGGGTGGCGACGGATGTTGCCGGAGCCCAGGTGCCTGTGCTTTGGGTTGCGCCAGGTTTGATGGATGTGCGCACGTGGAAATCGGGTGTCTACACGTTGAGGAATAGCAGGGGTGTAGCAAAGATTTGTAAATTGTAAATTATCAATAAATAGCGGGTAAAAGGGGGCGATAAGCCCCCTTTTTTTGTGTATATTCGCTTCAAAATCTAATTAACGATTGTGAAAATAGCCGTCTTAAAAGAGACCCGTGTTGGAGAGCACCGTGTAGCCATTACTCCTCAAGTGGCAAAGAGTCTGATCCAAATGGGCAATGAAGTTTTGGTAGAGGCGGGCGCAGGATTGGGCTCGCATTTTTCAGATGATTTGTATAAAGAAGCAGGTGCCCAAGTAGTTGGTCGCTCCGCCATGACCGATGTGGCCATGTACGTACAAATCAATATGCCGGAGGCCGATGTGGCCAATGGGTTGGCCAAGGGCAGTTTGTGGGTGAGCTTGATGTATCACCGCAGCAATGCCGAATTGGTGGCCACTTTTAATGCTGCAGGTGTGTCGGTGTTGAGTTTGGATGCTATCCCTCGTATTTCTCGTGCTCAGAGCATGGATGTATTGAGTTCTCAAGCCAATTTGGCCGGATACCGTGCCGTGATTGAAGGTGCTTATCACCTTGATAAAATATTTCCAATGTTGATGACAGCTGCGGGTACTGTAACGCCAGCCAAAGTGTTGATTTTTGGTGTGGGTGTTGCGGGTTTGCAGGCCATCGCTACGGCCAAGCGCTTGGGTGCTGTGGTTGAGGCAACGGATGTGCGACCAGAAACCAAAGAGCAGGTACAGTCGTTGGGTGGAAAGTTTATCGAAGTAAAAGGCGTTGAAGTGGGTTCTGAAGGCGGATACGCCAAAGAGGCCACAGAAGAGTATCGCGCGGCGCAAAGAGAAGCGGTAAATAAGAGTTTGGCACAGGCAGATTTGGTGATTACTACTGCCTTGGTTCCAGGTAGAAAGGCCCCCATTTTGGTGGATGATGAGCAATTGGGCTTGATGAAATCAGGTTCTGTGCTGATCGATATGGCAGCGGAACAGGGTGGTAACTGCACGCAGACATCGGCTGGAGAGGTGAAAATTGTGGGTGGTGTGAAACTGGTGGGAGCCGTGAATATGCCGTCTGAATTGAGTGCCAATGCCAGCGAATTGTTTGCAAGGAACATTTGGGAGTTGCTGAAGTTAATCGCCCCCAAAGGAGAATTGATTTTGGATCGCAACGATGAGATTATACAAGGCTGTTTGATTTGCTCAAACGGTGAAATTTATCATAACGCATAAAAACAGGAACGATGGAAGCAATTTTCGAGGGTATTGCCAAACTGATCGAGCAATACGAACAACAGAATATGTTAAACCTCATCTACTTGGTCATTCTGATGATCTTCGTGGGTGTTGAATTGATTTCGCACGTGCCCAGCGTGTTGCATACGCCTTTGATGAGTGGTGCAAACGCCATTCACGGGGTGGTGTTGATTGGTGCCATCATTGTGATGGGCAACGCGTCTCCCGACGATACTTTGTCGTTGGTTTTTGGCACATTGGCCGTGTTTGTAGGTACCTTGAACGTGATTGGTGGATTTGTGGTGACCGACCGTATGTTGGAAATGTTTAAGAAGAAACCGAAAGGAGAAAAAGCGTCATGATGCCGTATATGGAAATTGGATACCTCGTGGGCTCAGTGAGCTTCGTGGTGGGTTTGAAAATGATGGGACAGCCGGATTCTGCGCGCAAGGGTAACTTGGTGGCGGCATTTGGTATGGCGGTGGCTGTTATTGCTGCCTTGTTTTTTAACAGGGAGGGATTTCATGTTATCAATAACCTGTCTTATATCGTTGCAGCGATTGTTGCAGGAACCGTGATTGGTACGTTGATGGCCAAGCGGGTTCAAATGACCGCAATGCCAGAAATGGTGAGTTTGTTCAATGGTATGGGTGGTTTGAGTGCCGCGTTGATTTCTATCATTGAATGGCGTCATTTGTTGCACGAAGCAGCGAATCCAGAGGCGATGACCAACTTGCCTGCCGTGAGCTTGGGCATGTACATCCCCGTAATTGCTGGTTTGATCATTGGAACCATTTCGTTTGTAGGTTCAATCGTGGCGTGGGGTAAATTGAATGGCAAAATTGGCGATTTCCGTTTTCCATCTCAACAAATTATCAATGCCGTTGTGTTGGTGGCCATCTTGGGTGTGGCATACTTGAATTACAATGAGTTTAACGCTACACAATCTTCGCTGTATTTCTATGTAACCATTGGTTTGGCCATCGTTTATGGATTGCTGTTTGTATTTCCTATTGGCGGTGCAGATATGCCTGTGGTGATTTCTTTGTTGAACTCATTTACAGGTGTTGCTGCCGCTTGTGGCGGTTTCTTGTACGAGAACAAAGTCATGCTGATGGGTGGTGTATTGGTAGGATCTGCCGGTACCATTCTTACCGTTGTCATGTGTAAAGCGATGAATCGCTCGTTGATGAACGTTCTGATCGGTATGGCCGGTGGAAATGGTGGTGGAAGCAGCACCAGCGCATCAGGGGGAAGTGTACGTGAGGTGCAAGCAACCGACGTTGCTATCATGATGAAATATGCATCGAAAGTGATCATCGTGCCAGGTTATGGTTTGGCGGTGGCACAAGCGCAGCACGTTTGTCACGAATTGGAAAACCTGTTGGAAGCGGAAGGTGTTGATGTGAAATACGCGATTCATCCTGTAGCAGGACGGATGCCTGGTCACATGAACGTACTATTGGCTGAGTCCAACGTTGAATACGATAAATTGATTGAAATGGAACACATCAACCCCGAGTTTGCTACCACCGATGTGGTTTTGGTTGTGGGTGCCAATGATGTTGTGAATCCTGCAGCGAAAACGGATCCTACCAGCCCAATTTATGGCATGCCCATTTTGGATGTGGATCAGTCGAAGCAAATTATCGTATTGAAGCGAAGCATGAAAGCCGGTTATGCAGGTATCGAAAACGAATTGTTCTTCCACCCCAAATGTGGAATGCTGTTTGGAGATGCCAAAGCCAGCTTACAAAAATTGGTGAATGAAGTGAAGGCGCTTTAAACCTTCGCAAAACATCCACTGTATAATTGATTGAAATGTCCAAAAACAAACGGTTTATCCCACTATTGTCGGGCCTGTTATTCGTTGCCTCGGCATCGGCCCAAAATCGATATCACATCGCTGAGGTAAAAGCGAACGCACAAGGAAATAAAGGGTTGAATCCCCGGTTTCTGAATGCAGAACGCGATGATTTGGCCGAAGGGAACGGTTGGAAGGAACTGCCTTGGGATACCGCTACGCAAGGATTTACGGTTGAGGGTTTAATTCCTTTCGACTTTGCGTTAAATGGTTCTGTGGATGTTCGGACCGATAAAAAATTCCGGGCTACCAAAAACGGGGTTGTAACTTTCAATGATTTCAAAACGGGTCCATCAATGTTGCCCGCTGCGAATTTTGTCATTAACAGTCTGCCCGATCCGCGCGTTGCCAACAATTCGGTGGTTGTGGGAGGCATTATCGCCAATGGTAGCAACGATAGGGTATTGGTGAAAACGTTTGGGGCTGCACCGAACCGACAGTTTTGGATCAAGTTTCAATCGTTTGCTTTGGCTACTGACACCGCCAACAAATATGGTAGTTATGTTTACAACGCAGTGGTGTTGGAGGAAACAACAGGGTCTATACACATCGTGCGTATGGGTTGGGGCTCAGAATACGCTTGGTACGCCAACAACTTTCCCCTCAAAAACAAGCAGTCGAACGGCATTCAATTGGGTCCATTTGAGTCGTACAGCCTATCATCGCTCAGCGATTTGTTGAATGATGTTGCCTCTCAAGGCAAGGATTTCTCTGATAATTCTTTTGTGACCTTCAAAACCGGCGCGATTAAAACCAATGATGCTTCATTGGCTTTGGGTTATACCAACCGACCTGCGGGTACCTCTTACGTGAAGGCGGGGAATGCGGTGCCTTTAACCATAGACGGGGTGTTTACCTTGCATGGGAGTGCGCAAAACACAGACTATAATTTACAGTTGCAAGTGAATGCGGAGGCCGTTGTTTCTGTGCCGCTGTCGTTTGTGAATTTTACCGATTATCGCAGTGCGCAAATTAGTCATACGTTGCTTCGCGACATGCAAGTTGGAGACCGCGCGCGCGTGAAGGCCTGGATATCGCTCAATGGCGGCGGTGGAGATGATCAAGTTTCCAATGATACCTTGCCATTGATTTTTGATTTTGTTGCCCAACAGGGTGGTGGTTCGGGTACGAACAAAGCATTGGTGGAAGCCTATACTGCTACATGGTGTACCCAATGTCCTGCTGTAAATGTTGCATTGGATTCCTTGGCATTGACGATGGCCAATAAGGCAGATTTTGTATCGCATCACATCAATGACAATATGCACAATAAATGGGCACCTTTAGACATCGACTCTATGCCTGTTGTTGTGGTGAATCGCGAAAAGGTGGTTGCCACGGCGAGTGAAATAAAGGCAGCGGTTGATTTGGCTGTAGCCAATGCACCAAAAGGTTTGGAGTTGAAGTTGAATAATTTGGTGTTCAATCAAAGCACCCGAAAAGTAACCGGTACTCTTGAAATGACGGCCCAAGATGCTTGGGTGAAATCGGGATTGCGTTTTGGTGTGATGTTGCGTGAGAATGGGGTACGCGGATTGGGCGCTGGATGGGATCAGAAAGTAGATTTTGCGCTGACAAAGGATAGTCAAAGTGTCTTTTTTGGCAAAAACAAAACCTTAGTAGGGTATTACCACAACCGTGTGGTTTGGTCTGCTGACGGTGGTAAACACGGTACAACGGTAACCGCGGGTTCAGATATTTTAAAAGCAGGTGATAAGCAGACGTATTCGTTTACGCTCACTATCCCAGATAGTATGTTGTCGTTGGGTATGCCAACAGTTGCCGATTTTGGTCCTACAGGAGCCATTTACGCTCGTTTTAAGCCGGCCGATTTGTCTGTTGTTGGTTTCGTAGCGAGTGATTTTGGTGCCGGCATTTCTGAGTCGGTGAATTTGGGCACTTACGGCGCACCTGTTTTGGCGTCGGTTTCTCAGCCACTGTGGGATATGAAGAATGGTATCGCCCAGTTGAATGAAAAGCAGTTATTGAATTTATATCCCAATCCAGCCAACGGAAAAGTTTCTTTGGGTATCGAAGGGAAGATAACAGAGGTAATGGTTTTTGATGTTTCTGGAAGAGAAGTTGTGGGATTATCGCTTACCGATAACCAATTGGATATTCAGCGTTTGAATGCGGGTATTTATTTTGTGCGTGTGAAAACCCTACAGGGTAGTGGTTCTGCGCGGTTGATGGTGAATTAAAAGAAGGGGCCAGCGCGAAAGCGCTGGCCCCTAAACCAAAAACCATATACTGTGAAAAT
>JACCDW010500577.1_pt1 | contig 12472 bp, 13 predicted proteins | sample 7449781 | NCBI WGS metagenome assembly JACCDW01 (sample SAMN15323449, study PRJNA562643) | freshwater metagenome | isolation source: river surface water | place: USA:Blue River Watershed | collected 2017-08-18
GCATGAGTAAGTCATAGGCCGCGTTGTATTCGCGGGGAATCTCGACGAGGGGAGGGGTTTGGTTGAGTTGGGCTTGGCTATGCTGCACAGTTGTCTCCTGCAATAAAGTGCAACTCTACAGGAAACACGCAATATAATGCATAATGGTTTCCCCTTGGTATCCGATTCAGGGTAGAATAGCGCCAGTCGGAGCGTAGCGCAGCCTGGTAGCGCATCTGCTTTGGGAGCAGAGGGTCGCGAGTTCGAATCCCGCCGCTCCGACCATTTCCCCAAGGCCCCATGCTGGGAGCTGATCTCGCAACTGCCCGTAGCTCAGTTGGATAGAGCAACGGCCTTCTAAGCCGTGGGTCGGGGGTTCGATCCCCTCCGGGCAGGCCAGCTTTCGTTGCTTCCCCTTCGATTCCCGCATTTGGACTCGCTTGGGCCGTTAGGACCCAAGTTTCAAGGGCTCCAACCATACGCGCAAATCAACCCTACTTTGAATTCATTTAAATTCAATAATCAATCGATTTAAATACTATTTGGCTCAGGGCCACTCGCCGCAAAACGTGTTGGCGGTGGTTGAAATCATCATGAACGGCTGAGCCGCGGGTCGCTTCCCGAAGTTAATTAAACAGCCAGTCGGGCTTGAGCGTGACGTAACAGCTTTTTTCGCTCAAAAATTCCCCGCTGGGTGAGACACAGAAATTGCTGCGCTTGACCTTGCTCGCATCCGTGAGGGTGTAGGAGCGGAAGACGGCTTGGCTTTTCTTGCCCGTCTTGTCCTCGGGGTGGAGCATGACCACCCGAGTCTCTTTGCATTCGCCACCGCGCATACACGAGCGTGCGGCCTCCTCATCCACATAGAACTCAATGAAGACGGCCCCGGGCAATTTGGTGTTGGCTTTGGCGATCTTGACCATGCAGGGTTTGGGCTCGGGGCGGGCGAGGCCCAGGCGGTCCGAGAACGACACCATTTCTTGGTAAATGATCTCCTGATACTTGCTGCGCAGGGTGTCGCGGCAGAGGAAGTAATCGGCGTAGCGATTGGTTTGAACCACTTTGGTGAAAGGACGGTTCTCGGCGGAGAGCTTGATGACCTTGGGGTCGTACGCGGCGCTGAGCGGAGGGGGTGGCGGAGGCTTGGCTTTTTCGCCGTGCCCGCCACCGCCATGGTCGGCTTTTTTATCCGCCTTCTTTTCGTCCTTTTTCTCTTCCTTCTTTTCCTCTTTCTTCTCTTCTTTTTTCGCGGGCTCACCATGGCCGCCGTCTTTCTTCTCTTCTTTCTTTTCTTCCTCCGGCGTGGCTGGCGGCTCCTTGGGTTTGGGCTCGGGGGTGCCGGCGTCGGTGCGGGCGACGCGCTTGTATACATAGCCATCACGCCCTTTGAAGCCCCCCTCCTTGATGTAATTGGGCTCTTTGGGCTCTTCCTTGGGCTCTTCCTTTTTCTCGCCGCCGCTGGCCAAGGCGCTCACAGGCAGGCCTAAACCGAGGCTCAGGAGGGCCGGCAAGAGGAAAAGTCGGAAACGAACGTGGCTAAACATGGCAGGATTTTGAACAACTCAGGTTGGAATCGACCCGGTTTGGCCAGCCTTTAGGCCATGGACGTCAAGGAACGGTGTAGCAGGTGGTGTCGCTGTGCAATTTGCCCTTGGCTGTGACGCAGTGCTGGGCGATGATTTTGCGGCCCATGTCCGAGAGGAAGTACGAGCGGTAGAGCACCTGGCCTTTGGGGATCAGGCTCACGCTGCGGAAGGTGGGGCAGACCTCATTGATCACGCAGTCGTTCATCCGCTGGGCATCGGGATAGAAATGCAGACTGATGCGTCCGGGCGTCAGGCTCTTGCTCGTGCCAATGCCCACCAGACAGGCTTTGCCATTGACGAAGGGCAATTCCACCAATTCGGCAAAGTAATTCAACTCCGCCGTCACCAGCTCACGAAACCAGTCGGCCACGATGCCCTTGCAGTCGTAGTAGTCGTATTTGTTGGTGTGGTGCAGGATGTCCACGAACGGTTTGTTTTTGGGCCCAAGACGCAGCATGGGCTCGTTGCCCGACTGGGGCGGATGCGCTTTGAGCGATTGCATCGGCTGGGTACTGCCTGCCGTGTTCTTGGGCTTTTCTTGTGCCAACACACTGCCCGTGCCCAACCCCAAAAGGGCCGCTGCTAGGAGGATTCGCACTTTTATGGGGTGAAAATTCAGCATATCGCATTCTGTCAATATTTTTGTGTATTTTCTATCAATAAAGTAAAGTCTAGTAAAGACGACTCATAAATTATGAAATTCAACATTTTGTGTCTTGGCCTGGGCTTGTGGGCGTTGTCGGGTTGCGGCGGCAGTGGCGGCTCGGCTGGCGGGGAGGGCGGCTCGGGCAATGCGTCAACCACGCCGACGGCCCCGAGCAAACTCGCGCTGCAAGACCTGCAAATTCCACGCTCCCTGGTGACCTACAACGGCGATCTGTACGTGTTGAGCAACCGAGGGGTGGCGCAAAGCGCGGGGCAAGTGTTGCGCTATCGCGGCCCGGCTTTTGAGGGCCGGCCCGATGTGGTGCCTCGGGCAGACTGGAGCTTTCCTTACGCCTATGGACTGTCGGTGAACACGGCGGCGGTGTCGGTGAGTGGGTTCAATGATGTGTACGTGGCCAGCCGCGACGGTTTGTTCGCCAATTCGCCCACGGGGTACTTGGCCTTTGGATCGGCCCACTACGACAGTGTGCTCTATCACCCCCAGGATCGGGTCTACGTGGCGCGCAGTTTGAGCTCGGGGGCGCAAGGCGGCATCTGGGTCTGGCGGGCTGGCAATTTCCAGTCGAGCCCCACGGCCGTCAGCATGAAAACAGGGGTGGACGCCGCGCCATTGAACCGCGTCATGGCCTTGGCGCTGGGCGCGGGCCAGCGTATTTTGGCGACGGTGGATGGCCCCAATGGCATTGGCATTTTGGAAATTGACCCGGTCACGGAACAGGCGACGGTCTTTGCGACCGACGCCAAATTCAATCAGCCCTCCGGTCTGGCCTATCACGCTTTGACGGGGCGCTTCTATGTGGCCAACGCGGGTGGACAGCAGTTGCTGCAAGTCTCGGCCGATGGCAAGCAGGTGAGCGTCTTCAAAGAGGGGGTGGCTGACAAACTCTGTCAGCCCTCGGCACTGGCCATTCTGGGCAATGATTTGTTTGTCGCCAACGCCACCAACTGCAGCGACAGCAGCTTGGCCAACGCGGTCATCAAGATGGGGCTACCCACCACACCCTGAGACCGCGCGCCTTGCTCAGAAACCCCGCGTGACGGGCATCTCCACGTCTTGTGGCGCCGCTGTGATGTGGCGCGCGAGCTCAAGCTTGGCAATTGCATTGCGATGCACCTCGTCCGGGCCATCGGCTAGGCGCAGTGTGCGCTGCAAGGCGTAGGCGTAGGCCAGCGGGGTGTCGTCGCTCACGCCCGCAGCGCCAAAAGCCTGGATGGCCCAGTCGATCACCTTGAGCGCCGTATTGGGCGCCACCACTTTGATCATGGCGATTTCCGCTTTGGCGTGCTTGTTGCCGACGGTGTCCATCATGTAGGCGGCTTTGAGGGTCAGGAGGCGGGCTTGCTCAATGAGAATGCGCGACTCGGCAATGCGCTCACGCCACACGCCCTGTGCGGAAATGGGTTTGCCAAAGGCCACTCGGCTGTTGAGGCGGGTGCACATGAGTTCGAGCGCGCGCTCGGCCGCGCCAATCGAGCGCATGCAGTGGTGGATGCGCCCAGGGCCAAGGCGTCCTTGGGCAATCTCAAACCCACGCCCCTCACCCAGGAGCACATGGTCCACGGGCACGCGGACATTTTTGAGCTCGATCTCCATGTGGCCATGCGGTGCGTCGTCGTAGCCAAAAACGCTCAAGGGGCGGATGACGCGAATACCCGGCGTGTTGGCCGGCACCACCACCATGCTTTGCTGGGAGTGGCGGGGCGCTTCGGGATCGGTCTTGCCCATCACGATGTAGACGGCGCAACGAGGGTCACCCGCCCCGGAGCTCCACCACTTGCGACCATTGATCACGTAATGATCGCCATCGCGCTCGATGCGGCACTGCACATTGGTGGCGTCTGAAGAGGCGACATCGGGCTCGGTCATGAGAAAAGCCGAGCGGATCTCGCCGCGCAAAAGAGGCTCGAGCCAACGGTCCTTGAGGGCCTCACTGGCGTAGCGTTCAAAGGTTTCCATGTTGCCGGTGTCCGGTGCGTTGCAGTTGAACACTTCGGCGGCGAAGGGCACGCGTCCCATGATCTCGCACAAGGGGGCGTACTCGAGGTTGGAGAGCCCTTCGGGCGCGCGCTTGGAGTGCGGCAGAAAGAGGTTCCAGAGCCCTTCGGCGCGGGCCTTGGGCTTGAGCTCTTCAATCAATCGGGTGGGTACCCAGGCATTGCCTTTGGCCCGGTTTTCGGCCACCTCATGCGCAAAGCGGGCTTCATTGGGATAGATGTGGGCGTCCATAAAGGCGAGCAAGCGTTGCCGCATGGCCTGGACTTTTTCGCTGTATTCAAAATGCATGGGAGCTCCGTGAAAAGGATGGGTTAGCGTTGGGCGTAGGACCAGGCCAATTCGGCCAGGGGGCGCGCGCCGTCGGCCGAGGCCTTGGCCTCAGCGCTGGAAGCCGTGCCTTGTTCGACCCGCTTGGCAATGCCTTGCAAAATGGCGGCCACGCGGAACAAGTTGTAGGTGATGTAGAAATTCCAGTCGCGCTGCAAGGCCTGCAAATCATGCAAACCGGTGCGCTCGGCGTAGCGGGCGATATACGCCTCTTCGCTCGGAATGCCCAAGGCGGCATGGTCAATCCCGTCGATGCCGCGAAACACCCCCGGGGCGATGTGCCAAGACATGCAGTGGTAGCTGAAATCGGCCAAGGGGTGCCCCAGGGTGGAGAGCTCCCAGTCGAGCACCGCAATCACCCGCGCCTCGGTGGGGTGGAACATCAGGTTGTCGAGCCGGTAGTCGCCGTGCACGATGCTCAAGCGGCTGTCGTCCTGCGCACTAGCGGGCAGGTGCTGCGGCAGCCACTCCATGAGCCGATCCATGGCAGGAATGGGGGTGGTGATGGAGGCTTGGTATTGTTTGCTCCAGCGGGCGATTTGGCGCGCGATGTATTGCCCGGGCTTGCCGTAGTCGGAGAGCCCCACGGCGTCAACCGAGACCTGGTGCAGACAAGCCAGCACGCGGTTCATTTCATCGTAGATCGCCGCGCGCTCGGCCGGCGTCATACCGGGCAAGGTTTGGTCCCAGAAGACGCGCCCCTCCAAGTGCTCCATGATGTAGAAGGCGCGGCCAATGACCGATTCGTCCGTGCACTCCACCCGCATGTGTGGCACCGGCACGTCGGTGCCGGCCAGGGCCTTCATGACGCGGTATTCGCGCTCAATCGCATGGGCTGAGGGCAAGAGCTTGGCCACCGGCCCCGGCTTGGCGCGCATGACATAGAGCTGGTGGGGCGTGATGAGTTTATAGGTTGGGTTGGACTGTCCCCCCTTGAACTTCTCCACTTGGAGGGGGCCTGTATAGCCGGGCAAGTTGACCTGCAACCAACGATCCAAGGCCGCTTCGTCCCACCCCAAGGGCGGTTGTGCTGTGGGAGGGGTGTCGTGCGTCATGGGTGCTTTCTCACTGATCGGAATCGCTGATGCGCAGGAGCGCAGCGCGATCGCGAATGACCAGCCCGCCCGGCTCGATACGGATGGCCTCTTCGCGCTCCATGGCTTTGAGCTCTTGGTTCACCCGCTGGCGGGAGGCCCCCAACAACTGCGCGAGCTCCTCTTGCGCCAGCTGCAAGCCAATGCGGATTTCCTCGCCCCGGGTGAGGCAAGGCACGCCGTAACTGCGTGCCAAGTGGAGGAGCTGTTTGGCCAAACGGGCGCGCAGGGGCAAGGTGTTGAGATCTTCGACCAAGCCAAACAATTGGCGAATGCGCCGCGCTTGCAAGCGCAGCATGGCCTCGTAGAACTCGACATGGTTGGCCAGTATTTTTTGGAAATCGGCTTTGGCCACGCACAGGATCGTGGTCTCGCCATGCGCATACACATCGTGTGTGCGCCGGTCGCCGTCCAGAATGGCCACATCGCCAAACCAAATCCCCGGCTCCACGTAGGTAAAAGTGATTTGCTTGCCCGATAGCGCGGTCGAGCTCACACGCACGGCCCCCTTGGCGCAGGCCATCCATTCGTCGGGCGGGTCGCCCCGCGCGGCAATGAGGTCGCCATCCTTGCAGCGTTTGACGTAAGCGCATCGGAGTATGTCGTGTCGCAGTGACGGGGAAAGGGTTGAAAACCAGCGACCACTATTGATCGCTTCTCTTTCTTCAATGGTAAGAATCGGATCGTCCATGGGGTGTCGTTTCGGTGACCCAAACCCACCAACGGGTCACCTGCGTGACCCTTGGCGGTTCAAGGTTTGTAGTTTGCTTTTTGCTTTTGGAGAAAAGCCTCGATCCCAATGCCACCGTTGGGATGGTGCAAGTTCTCCACGAAGTGGTGGCACTCGGCCTGCCAAGCCTCATCCAGGGTGCTCGTGGCGGCTTGATGGGTCAATTCCTTGATGCTGGCCAGGGCATTGGGGGCCCGGGCGTTGAGGCGCTGGGCGAGGGCCAAGGCTTCGCTGAGCGCCGAGCCGGGCGGCGTGAGTCGATTGACCACGCCCAACTGGTGCAGCCGTGTGGCGGGAATGCGCTCACCGAGCATCATCCACTCGTTGGCGAGTTGCCGCGGCACACTGCGGCCCAAGTTCCAACTCGCCCCGCCATCGGGAGAGAGCGCCACGCTGCTGTAGGCCATCACAAAAATGCTGTTTTCTGCGGCCACCACCAGATCGCACATCATGGCGAGGGAGAATCCCGCGCCCGCGGCAGCGCCCTCCACAGCGGCAATCACAGGCTTGGGAAAGCTGCGCAGGGTCTCCATCCAGTGGTGCAGGTTACCAATGCTCTCGGCTTGAACTTCCGGGGCTTTTTGGCGGTTGCCCAAAAGCCGCTGGAGGTTTCCGCCCGCACAAAATTGATCCCCTTCGCCGCAAATCACGACGCTGCGGATGTCGGGGTTGGATTCGGCCGCAAGCAAGGCCTCGGTGCCGGCGGCGTACATGGCGGGGCCGAGCGCGTTGCGCATCGCCGGATCGGACAGGGTGAGGATCAGGGTTTGATCCTGGTAAGCGCTTTTGAGTTGCGCGGTCATGGGCTTAGCTCTCCGTATGGCGCAAACTCAGGCCCAGCGCACCCCGCCGACGCAGCCAGGGGCTAGGACGGTAGCGGGGATCACCGTAGACAGTTTGCACGTTGAAGAGCACTTCCAGAATTTCGGTGGGCCCGAGTTGGTCGCCCAAACTCAGCGGACCGGTGGGATAGCCCAGGCCCAGCGTGACCGCGGTTTCGAGGTCGGCGGGGCTACAAATGCGCTGCTGGCAGATGTCGCTGGCAATGTTGACGATGGTGGCTACCACGCGCTGGGTGACAAAGCCGCCACTGTCGCGAATCACGCTCACGGCTTTGCCATCCCGCGCCATGAGGGCGTGCGCGGCATCACGGTAATCGGCACGGGTGGCCGGGTTGGTGGCCAGGACGCGACGTCGCGTGCTCGCATCGGGCACGAGCAAGTCAATGCCCACGGTGCGGGTGGGGTCCAGGCGCTCCACGATCGAGACGGTGGTGACATCAAACCCCAGGGGCGCCACCCAGCACAGGGCTTGGGCAGAGGGACTCGCGCCCGTTTCGATGCGGGCGCCCAAGTCCTTGAGCAATTGCAACAACTCAGCCCGTCGCACGGCACGGCTGGAAACCCAGACCGGCGGCATCTCATGGGGCTCGGCAGGCGTGGGGGGCTCGGGGGGCACTTGGGCCACGCCATCCACATAGCGGTAGAAGCCTTCGCCCACTTTTTTACCCACCACACCGCCGGCGAGGCGCTGCGCAGTGATCACACTCGGTCGATAGCGTGGCTCGTCGTAATACTGGCGGTAGATGGATTCCATCACGGGATGCGAGACATCCAAGGCCGTGAGGTCCATGAGCTCAAATGGGCCGAGGCGAAAGCCCACTTGGTCCTTTAGGATCCGATCGATCGTGGCGAAATCGGCAATACCTTCTGAGACCACCCGCAGGGCCTCCGTGCCGTAGCCCCGACCGGCGTGATTCACGATGAAGCCCGGCGTGTCCTGGGCTTGCACGGCTTGGTGCCCCATTTCTTGGGCATATGTGGCCAAGCGTTGACAGACCGCGGGATCGGTTTTGAGTCCTGCGATGACTTCCACCACGCGCATGAGCGGCACCGGATTGAAAAAGTGATAGCCCGCGAAGCGCTCGGGGTGTTTCAGCCCCGCGGCGATGGCCGTGACCGAGAGCGAAGAGGTGTTGGTGGCGAGCACCGCCTCGGGCTTGACCAGGGACTCCAGCGAGGCAAAGAGTTGTTGCTTGACGTCGAGTCGCTCGACGATAGCTTCAATCACCAAGTCGCAATCGGTTAAATCTTGCAGTTGGCCCGCGGGAACCAGGCGCGATTTGAGCGCGCTCGCCTGCTCGGGCGTGAGTTTGCCTTTCTCGGCTTGCCGATCCCACTGTTGGGCAATCGCCGCGCAGGCTTGTTCGATGGCTTTGGGCTGGGTGTCGTGAATGCGCACGAGGCTGCCCGCTTGGGCGGCGATTTGGGCGATGCCGCGGCCCATGGCGCCGCCGCCGACAACCCCAACAATAGGAAAGGTAGAGCTCATGCGGGAGATTATCCCCCAGTCAAGTGATGCTTAACGCCGAACTTGCAGTGCGCCCGGGTTAACGATGTGGGTGGGCGTACCTTGCAGGTATTGGAGGATGTTGTCAAAAGCACTACCGAAATATTGCTCATAGCTGCTTTGCTCAACGTAGCCAATGTGCGGCGTGCAAATGCAATTCTCTAGGCGCAAGAGGGCATGGCCTTGCAGGATGGGTTCGCTCTCAAACACATCAATGGCGGCCATGCCCGGACGGCCCCGATTGAGTCCCGTGAGCAGAGATTCGGGCTCCAAAATTTCCGCACGGGCCGTGTTGACCAGCAGACTCGTGGGTTTCATGCGTGCGAGATCGGCTGCCGTGACCATGCCCCGGGTGGCGTCGCTCAGACGTAAGTGCAGGCTGAGCACATCCACACTCGTGAAAAAATCTTCGCGGTTGTTGGCGGCTTCAAAGCCCTGGGCCACGGCGCGATGGCGCGCATCTTCGCTGCCCCAGATCTTGACCTGCATGCCAAAGGCTTTGCCATATTGGGCTACGCGTTGGCCGATGCGGCCAAACCCCCAAATGCCCAAGGTTTTACCCTGCAGCACCTGGCCCAACCCGAAATTGGGCGGCATGCTCGCGGCTTTGAGACCTGATTGCTGCCAGACCCCATGTTTGAGGTTGCCAATGTACTGTGGCAAGCGTCGCATGGCCGACATGATGAGGGCCCAAGTCAACTCGGCCGTGGCCACGGGTGAGCCCGTGCCCTCGGCGACGGCAATGCCCAATTCTGTGCAGGCTCGCAAATCGATGTGTGAGCCCGCATGGCCCGTTTGAGAGATCAGGCGCAGCTTGGGTAATTTCTCCAAGACCGCACGAGGCAGTGCGGTGCGCTCGCGGATGAGCACGAGAATTTCGGCGTCTTTGAGTCGCACGGCCAACTGGCCTTGACCCTTGACGGTATTGGTGAAGACTTTGACTTGATGGCCCGAGAGCTTGCTCGCACAACTGAGTTTGCGCACGGCATCTTGATAGTCGTCCAGAATGACGATGTTCATGCGCCAATTGTGCCCCATTTGGGTGCGGCGACCCCCGAGCCGCGAGGGCTTTAGTGGGTGCGTTCGAGTGCCACCAAGCGATCGAGCTCGGCGCAGACATCGGCCATGCGACCCGAGATGACCATTCGCCCGGCCTGGTGCTTGGGCAAGCTATCGTCTTGCACGCGCGCCATGCGCAACGTGCGAGCGGCGTGGAGGGGACGGTCTTGGGCAGGAAGAAAACCACGCACCCAAGGGTTGTTGAAAACGCGGGGGAAGGGAATGAGGTTCATGGGGGTTCTCACATGAAAAGGGTGTTTCGGATCAGGCCTACGGCCAAGCCTTCGATTTCCAAGGGCTCGCCCGGTTGCACAACGATGGGGGAGAAGTCGGGGTTCTCGGGCAAGAGCTCGATGCAATCGCCCTGCCGGCGAAAGCGCTTGACGGTCACCTCATCGCCCAACCGAGCCACCACAATTTGGCCATTGCGGGCTTCACGCGTGGCCGCCACCGCGAGTAAATCGCCATCCATGATGCCCGCGTCGCGCATGGACATGCCCCGCACGCGCAGGAGGTAGTCGGGTTTGCGTTCAAAGAGAGAGCTCTCGACGTGGTAGGTTTGGTCAATGTGCTCTTGAGCCAAAATGGGTGAGCCCGCTGCCACCCGCCCCACCAAGGGGAGGGCGAGTTCGGCTAGGCCGGAGAGCGAGAGGCGTTCGCTAGCCGGGGAGGGTTGGCGCAGGCGAATGCCGCGTGAGGTGCCCGAGACCAGCTCGATGACCCCCTTGCGGGCGAGGGCTTGAAGGTGCTCCTCGGCGGCGTTGGGGGACTTGAAGCCGAGTTCCGCCGCGATTTCAGCCCGTGTGGGCGGGGCGCCTGTGTTGGCGATGGCCGACTGGATGAGGGAGAGGATTTGTTGCTGTCGGGCGGTGAGTTTTGGGGTATCCGTCATGGCGAGCCTCCTGAGCGTTGGGCTGGACATTTATCCAGTGACTGTATTTTTAACCAGTTTTTTGAGGTTTGCAAGCGATGTCTTCGCCAATGTTGAAAAAATGCGTCGTTTTGGCCACGGGAGGGACGATTGCGGGCTGGGCTTTGGACCCTTCACAGCCGGCATACCAGGCGGCGAGCCAGCCCGTCAAGGCTGTTGTGGCCGATTTATCGCCCGGGATGATGGTGTGGGAGACCGAGCAGGTGGCTCAGGTTGACAGTTCAGCCATGACCCCCGCGCTTTGGCTGCGGCTACAAGCGCGCCTGCGCCATTGGCTGGCCCAGCCCGAGGTGGCCGGGGTGATCGTGACCCATGGCACCGATACGCTGGAGGAGACGGCGTTTTTTCTCCACCACACCCTGCCCACGCAGGGCAAACCGGTGGTGCTCACCGGCGCCATGCGGGCGGCGAATCACCCACAAGCCGATGGGCCGGACAATTTGCGGGCGGCGCGCGATTGGGTGGCCCAGGCACCGGCGGCAGGGGTTTGGGTCGTTATGGCGGGTCAGGCGCATCACCCACATTGGGTCCAAAAAGTCCAAACCAGCCCGGCAAGTGCGGCATTTTCCAGTGGACCGGCGGGACCCTTCGCGCATTGGCAGTCGGATGCAGGCGTCTGGTCGTTGGCATCCCCCACGCCGATGGCGCCCCCACCGCAACACCTGCGCGATGCCCCCTGGCCGACGACCGATGCCTGGCCCTGGGTGGCGTTAGTGTGGTCTTATGCCGGCGCAGAGGGTCGCGAGGTCGATGCCTTGATGGCGGGCGCGAATCCGCCCCGAGCTTGGGTGGTGGCCGCGACCGGGTCGGGCACCCTCGCGCCCCTGTTGCAAGAAGCGCTGCAACGCGCCCACCAGCGTGGGGCGCCGGTTTGGCGAACCAGCCGCTGCGTGTGGGGCCAAGGGGAAGATTGGGTGGAGCCGAATTGGGCTCCGATTTGTGCGCTGCCCCCTGTGAAGGCGCGCATGGCGCTACAACTCACGCTCATGGGCCAAGAGGGTGGTTAGAGGAGGCGTAAGGCGTGGGCCGGGTGGTGGATACCTGAGCCCCCCCCGTATGAGGGGCGCTTAATCGCGCATTAAGAGGTCAGGGCGGTAAACGCGCGCTCGCGAATCTCGTCCACGCTGCCCATGCCGCTGATGCGGCGGTAGTGCGGTGCGTCCTGCGGCGATTTCGTGGCCCAGTCGGAGTAGTAGTCCACGAGCGGGCGGGTTTGCGCGCTGTAGACCTCCAAGCGTTTGCGCACGGTTTCTTCTTTGTCGTCGTCGCGTTGCACCAGCGGCTCGCCCGTGACATCGTCCTGACCCGCCACGCGAGGTGGGTTGAACTTCACATGGTAGGTGCGGCCCGAGGCGGGATGTGAACGGCGTCCGCTCATGCGTTCGATGATGGCATCGAAGGGCACATCGATCTCCAGCACGTAATCGAGTTTGACCCCTGCGGTCTTCATGGCCTCGGCCTGGGGAATGGTGCGCGGAAATCCGTCAAAGAGAAACCCATTGGCGCAGTCGGCTTGGGTGATGCGCTCTTTAACCAAGCCGATGATGATGTCATCGCTTACCAAGCCACCGGAATCCATCACTTTTTTGGCTTCCAGGCCCAGCGGCGTGCCCGCCTTCACGGCCGCACGCAGCATGTCACCGGTGGAGATCTGCGGGATCCCGTACTTCTGGCAGATGAAGGTGGCTTGTGTCCCTTTGCCCGCGCCGGGTGCGCCCAACAAAATGAGTCTCATGGTGGAGGTTCCTGTACAAA
>JACCDW011087943.1_pt1 | contig 12472 bp, 13 predicted proteins | sample 7449781 | NCBI WGS metagenome assembly JACCDW01 (sample SAMN15323449, study PRJNA562643) | freshwater metagenome | isolation source: river surface water | place: USA:Blue River Watershed | collected 2017-08-18
AGTGATGCTCAAATGCTACACATGGTGGATATCTACAGATTATATTGATTATGAGGTGATGAGTTTCCAACGTAAGAGTTTAAATGAGGGGAGCTTGTATTCGGATTTTGCTGCAACGTACAACATTCCTTACAGTGCAAATTTCAAAAAGGAAGGTGATCATTTAAGCATCGAGAAAACTCATGACGATATTAAGCGCTGTGGTAGAAATTCTGTTTTTTTTACTCCGTTTGATACAAACGCTGAAGCAAGCGGTGGCAGCGCAGGTGAAACCAAATACGTTAATTTGATTACCAACTACAAATTAAATAATTTAACTTTTGATACCGTGAGAGTATTTAGGGCAAGGGCTACTACATCACATCCAATTACAAACCACCCATTTTACAAAAATTTAAAGCCCTATACAGTAATTGATTACTATTTCGCTAAAAATGTGGGAATAGTACAATTGAAAATTATCGGGTACAATAACCAAGGAAAAAATATACCCAAAAACCACAATTGGAATCTCAAATATTACAAAATCATTAATTAATATGCAAAAATATTATTTTTTACTATATTGCTTGTTTAACATTTTTAGAGTTGAGGCACAATCGATAGAGGTCGATTTAGAAAACAAATATTGGAATTATCGGGACAGGCTAAAAAAGAATTTTGTTCAAATTGGATCTGCACCTGGCCAAAGTATTTCAGCTGCTCAATTATTGGAATTTTCGAGTCCTTCCGATACTCTTCAGTATCAAAATGGAATTTTAAAGAAAGTTGAGCCCAAAACCTACAAGAATAGAATGGTTTTCGGTGATGTGCTTGTTGATCAGGGTTATTATCTAGCTGTATTATCGAGTGAACTCAATATACTTACCAATACATGAATCGATAAGAAAAGAAAAACTCGCAAACCCTTGCCAGTAGCGGCTTTTCAGAAGTAATTCGAGCAACAAATGAGCAACTACTCATCAGATTTCGACTTTGTTGCGTTACAAGTCAGCAACAATAAAGAACGATAAAACGAAGATAAATTAAATTTTTGATACTTGTATTTTGTTGTAAATATTTTCTGTTTTTTACTTCACATCATCTATTCAAAACACACCCCGATGAACAGTGAATATTTGAACAAATGAACATTACAACGACTCCGAAAATAGATCCTTATGTAAAGACTTTCAAATCAAAATGGGTCAATTAGCAAAAATGAAAGATGCTGACGAAGATTGTTAGATAACTGTATAATCAAATAATCTGTAATTCATAAAGTTCACCCCAAAATGGGGTATAATTAATGCTATTTATTTAGAGGGTTAATGTATATTTTTGTTAAAGTAAACTTGTTATGTATTGAACTACCTTTTAACAAAATGAAGAAGTAGGCATATATAAAAGTTATAGCCAAGTTTAGGACGACACAAACGACAAATTAAAATTCAATGAAAATAGGACGACCAGCAATAATGAAATTATCTGAAATGATATGCGGAAATGAAACATTTAATCACTTTCCGTATCGTTCATCGTCACAGCTGACAAAATTTTTTATTGACAATGACCTTGACTTTGTTCACGATGGTTCAACTAGACATTCTTGGGTTCAAGACGTTTTAAATAAGTTAAACGACCAATCAACAGAACACGAAAATTTGCCGAATAGAGATTTAATCAAAGCTATTACGTCATTGGTAAATCCAGACTATTTTCTTTTCGATGAAAAATTAGACCACAAGAAAGCTGTTGAAGATGTAAATAAAGCTCTGAAGTCTTCAAAACTTACACTAAAAGAAAAAGCTAACGGACAATATTTATTGACAACATTAACTGGAGAATTTATTTCAACTGAAATAACCGAAGTTGAGGCAGTCCAACAAATTACCTTCACACCATCTGTTTTTAAAATCCCAAAGAAACCAACAAATTCAAAGTTAATTTCTGTTATGATGCCATTTAGCCCTGCATACCGTGGGACATATGAAGCCATTAAACGAGTGGCTGACCATATGGAATTGGAGTGTTTAAGGGCTGACGACATTTGGGAAAACTCGACTTTTATTCAAGATATTTTTGACCTGATTTTTTGCTCAAGAATTGTAGTGGTTGACTTTAGCGAGCGAAACCCAAATGTTCTGTATGAAACAGGAATTGCACACACCCTTGGAAAAATTGTAATACCAATAACGCAATCAATAAATGATATTCCATCAGACCTTGGACATCATAGGGCGTTAAAATATTTACCGAATGACGAAGGATATAGAAATTTATCGAACGAACTTTATAAAAGAATAAAAACAATAATTGACGGAAAATAAAACCTGGCTATAACAGGACCTACCCAAAAGTGGCGGTTCTGTGGTTAAATCAAGCTTTGTGCTTCTATCAAAGTTTGTGCTTGATTGACAGTAAAGTGCTTCGAAATCGCCACCTTCGGGTAGCTGCATACCGTTAAGGGCAACCGTAAACGACAACACGAACAAAGACAAAGACAATGGCAAAATCAAAAAATGATAAATTGAAAACAGCAATATTTCTTGGTGCAGGTGCTTCTGCTGCCGAAGGTGCTCCCATTCAGACAAATTTATTTAAGGACTACTTTAAGTTAATTAGAGAGCGGGGACGATTTGCAACTTCTGAACACGAGAGAGAATTAGCAACATTTTTTGCGTTGATGTTCGACATAGATGTAGATAACGGGAATCTTGCCAATGCACTCTTTCCAACATTTGAAGAAGCACTTGGTGTTCTTGATTTAGCAGACTTAAAAAATGAATCATTTAAAGACTTCACGAACATAAATTTCGCAAGTAATAGCGGACGGATTAAATTTTTAAGATTGTATTTGGTCTATTTAATGGCTGACATCATTGATAATAGTTTAAGAACAAGCAAAAACATTCACAGAAAACTAGTTAGAAAGCTTAAAGACAATGGCGACCTCTCAAAAACAATATTTCTAACAACGAACTACGACATTCTGTGCGACAATGCTATACTTGACCTTTATCCAGACAACAAAGTTGATTACGGAGTTGACTTTGTAAACTACAAAGAAGGGAGTTTCGTAAGACCTGATATTGACAGCATTAAATTGTTAAAACTTCACGGTTCATTAAATTGGCTTTATTGTCCGACTTGCAACAATCTTAGAATTACACCATATGAAAAAGGAGTTTATACGCTAATGGTTGACCCATCTTCTTCATATTGCCAGAAATGTGAAACCGTATATTCTCCAATAATAGTTCCTCCGACATTTTATAAGGACTTGTCAAAGGTGTTTCTAAGTCAAGTATGGAACAGAGCCGAAAATGAACTATCCGAAGTTGAGCATTTAATCTTTTGTGGTTATTCTTTTCCTGATGCTGACATTCACATAAAATATTTGATAAAGAGAATTCAAAAGAACAGAAGAAATCCTCAGTCTTTAAAAATTACAGTGATAAACAATCATACAGGTAAGAAAAAAGAAACCAAAGAAGAAGAAAAACTAAGATTCCAAAGGTTTTTAGGATACAACGTAAATTACACAGACTTTGGATTTGAAGACTTTGCAAATGACCCAAAAATTGTAATGTTATGACAACAACCATGACTTTGAAAACAAGAACGGCAGCCCATAACAGGCGTTTGGCTCAATGGCGGGTGAACTGGTTAATTGAACATTCTACCTCGCATCAACTTTTGTGGTGTATTGACAGTTTACCGCTCCGAAATCCGCCACTGCGCCAAGCGGCAAAACGTTAGCGGTCATTGTAAATACAAGAGCAATAAAATTTAAGGACAAACTAATTTAAGGACAAACTATGAATGATAAACTTCTAAATTTCTTTTTAAAAATTCAATCCTTATCGAAAGAAGAAATAGAAGCTATTGACAAAACAATGGTTACTAAACAATTTAAAAAGGGAACTATTTTGCTGAAAGAAGGACAAACTTCATCTGACGCTTTTTTTGTATTAGAAGGTATCGTTAGACAATATTGTATAATTGATGGGGAAGAAAAAACAACCGATTTTTTTACTGATGCACAATGGGTTGTTTCTTTAAACAATATTAATGTAAATAGTCCATCTACTCATTTTGTGGAATGCAGTTCAGATTGTTTAGTCTTAATGGGTGACAGTACTAAGGGAGAGGATTTGTATAGAAAGTACCCAAAACTTGAGACTATTGCACGAAAATTAATGACCAATGTTTTTATAGAACAGCAAGCCAAATTGGAAGCTTTTACTCATAATTCGCCTTTAGTTCGCTATCAAAATTTAATTTCAAATAGACCTGACTTGATACAAAAAGTACCTCAATACCAAATAGCAAGCTATATTGGCGTTACTCCAGAATCACTAAGTAGAATCCGTAAAAGAATATTTTAAAAATTATTGGTTCTTTTTTTATTTCTTACCCAAAGTCAATGAATTGCTCATTGATAGTACCTTAATTTTGTGCCAATAAAATTAAAAACATAGTCATGATCAATAATTCAATGGGTGAAATCTCTACATGGTCAAATAGAACAAAATTCGGGCTAACTTGGCTTTTATACGTATTATTAGCAATTGTAATTGGTGCATTTTGGCATGCAAAATTGTTTGTGAAGTATTACAAAGAAGCTAATTTCATTACCGCAGCAGAGATAAATGTTCCGTTAGCCATAGGCTCTATGCTTTTATTAGGATATACTTCTACTTACTTTTTCTCAAAAATATACCGACCCAATAGTGGAAATTACAGTGCAATAAAAACTGCTATAAATGTTCTGTTACTTCCTAGAATGGTTGTAGCATTTGCTCAGGCGGCAGAGCAGAATGTAAATGGAAAGGGATTAAATTTGATTGTTCTTGAATTCGGGTTGTACTTAATTATTTCTATTTTATGGGGAGGACTTTCAGGGAAGATATATGATAAATAACCCCTAATTCAAAATTACAAATCTGAGAAATCACAATCTTTTATAAAACGGGAATAGATGAATACTACAATTAGTAAAATTAGAATACACGCCCTCGTATCAGGCTTTTCTTTATTTTTAATGGCTCTTTGCGCTGGATATGTTTTTGGATATGCATTTCCTAAAATATTTGATTTTTCCAATGTTTATTTAAGCTACAATAAAGAAAGTGTTCAACTATACAATTTAATGATGTTTGGTATAGTCATGATCTTTCTTCTTGATATTGTTGTTTCTTTTTCTCTGTTTCAATTTTTTAAAAGCGACAACTCTAAATTAGCTTTATGGGCTTGCCTTTTAAGAATTATCTATTCATTAATATTTGGCGTTGCAATTTATTACATTCTCCAAAATTCTGGTGAATTAAATAAAGACGTTTTCATTAAAAACTATTTGACATTTCAACTTTACTGGTCATTTGGATTAATTGTTTTTGGGTGTCATTTAGTTATAGTTGGAATATTAATGAAAGGGCAAAAGTCAGTTCATAGTACTTTATGGATTCTAATCATAATAGTTGGGTCTGCATACATAATAATACATTCATCTAATTCCTTTTTGCCTCAATTTAAAAATCTAATTAGCATTCTAAACTCTGTCTTTGGTATCCCTATGGCATTAGCAGAGCTTGGCTTGGCTCTTTGGTTGATTCTAAAAGGAGGTAGGGTAATATCAAATAGTTACGTAAAGACACAAGATAAATCTGAATTGTTTTGGGACCGTGTTGCAAAAAGGACAAGTAATGCTAATCAAAAACCAAACGTTAAGAATCTAAAGGTGCTTGAACATTTAAAAAATTATTTAAAGCCTACTGATCATGTACTTGACTTTGCCTGCGGCTCCGGAATTATTGCTACTGAAATCTCCAAAGAAGTAGATAATGTTATTGGTATAGATATTTCCATGCAGATGATTGAAGTTGCAAATAGCCGCAAAATAGAGCAAAAAATAGATAATATAAAATTCTCGCAAATAACAATCTTTGATGAAAGCCTTAAAAGCTCTTCGTTTGATGTTGTTCTGGCTTTTAATATTCTCCATTATCTTCATGATAAAGAAGCCTTCAATAGCCGAATAAATGAATTGATAAAACCGGGAGGATTCTTTATTTCTTCAACTGTTTATAAAAAAGATAAGAAGACTTTTATTGTTTTCTTGTTTGATATCATTAACAAGCTTAAAATTATGCCAAAGATTAACTTCTACTCATCAAGCGAACTTGAAGATTTTATGTTGAAGCATAATTTTAAAATAATTGAATCAATTGATATTAGTGATATGCCGGAAAGGTTTATCGTAGTTCGAAAAAATAATATGATTTAGAATATTATTTTAGGTACTAAATTGACTATTAAACAACGAACCGCTAACAGCGGTTTGGCGTAATGACAGGTGACGTGCTTCATAGGAACATTTTTACTACATTTGAGATGTGTGCTTCGGATCAATATTTGTGGTGTAAATCCGCCACTACGCCAAGCCACCAACCGTTATAGGGCATTTTAAGACAACACTCACGAATTGACACGGACGACCAAAATATTAAACCTTATTTACTGTTTGACAGTTTTACTTTTTCTGTTAGACGGCTTGACAAGTTTTGATATCAAAAATCAAATCCTAAAATCGTTCGTTTACTTTGGTTTCTTAATCGGGACACCGACAATTTTACTTTGGAACTTGTTTTCAATAAAGACAAAAACTAAACGTATTATTGGGACATTTTATCCTACAATTTTACTGATTTTCATTTTTGTCGTGAACCCAATGAAAATTCTGTTTTCATCAGGTGCTTGGCGGACACAGACAATTTTGTATCAAAACGGTCACTTAAGTTTTAAGACTGTGGAGTTTCAAATGCAAGACGTTGGAGCATTAGGTTATAACAAGCGGACAGTTGAAGTTTTCTATTTGACACCGTTATTTATGATTACAAGCGAAGTTCCGACCGACATAGACAAAAGAGTAGAATGGGTAAAAGTTGACAAAGACTTAAACGAACTTGAACTTAAATCTCCATAGACAATGACAAGAAAAACGCCCTATAACAGCCGTTTTGCAAAAGCGGGAGTTTCATACTTCTATGAAAGTGAAGTGCTAAATTCAAGCTTTGTGCATCTAATGAAGTTTAGTGCTGAAAAACCCCGCCTTCGCAAAGCGGCAAAACGTTATAGGCAAATTTAAATGACAGCAACCGAAGAAATAAGAGACATTTTTTCAATCCTTCACGATGGGACAATTTCTGCGTGGACTGGTGACAAAGACTTGCTGACTTTAACGGTGGACTGCGAATATTTAGCCGAACGAATTGACAAGTCCTTCGATAAATTCTTCGTTGAACTTACCCGACTTGACGAACTGTTTTTATCGACCTGGCCAAATCCATTTGACTTACCTGTGCAGACATTAACAGAACTAAGCGACATATTTAAAGCAGAACTTGAAATACTATCGGCAGACGTCAAGGACGGAAAAGTAATTATTGCGTGTAATCAACACGACACGGACTTTGATTATTGCGGTGGTAACTTGACAATTAGCTGTGAGACTATAAAAGTGTTTGACCAAAATAAAAACGAATTGACAATTGACCAGTTCGGTGAAATCTGTAAAAACTATTGGGACGAATGGAGCAAGAAATAAAATCTGCCTATAACAGCACCTACCCAAAAGTGGCGGTTCAGTGGCTAAATCAAGCATTGTGCTTCTATCAAAGTTCATGCTTGGTTGACAGTGAAGTTCTTCGAAATCGCCACCTTCGTGTAGCTGCAAAACGTTAGTGGAAAATGCTGAAATCACGCTTCGGGCTTGGGGGAAAATATAAAAAATAAAAAATTTAACTTCGATTTAGTTTATAGAAACAACAAATAACAACAACTTTAAACAATGAAAATAATTTTGACTTTAGGTATTTGTTTAATTCAATTAATTGGTTTTACTCAAATAAATGAAAAAACACGATTTGAAATGTTTTGTAGTGCAATAAACAATTTTAGTACTTCCCCAAATTACGTTGTAATTAACGTTAAAAATTTAAATACAGGAGAAGTAAAAGAAATTTGTACAGAAGCACCGTTTATTAGAGGTGCACTTGGACATGAAACTGGAAATTGGACACTAAATTGTGAAAGCTACAAAACAAGACAATTTGAATTTTCAAAAGATAGTTCTTTAATGAATATTGGCTTTGACAATTATACAAAAAAAGAGCTTGAAATATATTCAAAGACAATAAATGTAAGTGAAATTGTGAATCAGGTAAAAAGTGGAAAACTAACAAGTAAAACATTTCAAGGAGATAAAAAAGAACAGCTAATGTTTGCTCATTTAATGTATAACAACGGAATTATGATGAAAAGAGGATGTTTAGCAGGAAATATATGTAGCCTATCATATTTTAAAAGTTAAATTTTTAGACGAACATTCCCGGCTGACCTTGGTAGGTTACACAACAGCATCATCCACTAACAGCTGTTTGGCAATAAGGCGGGTAAAGTGCTTCTGTAGACAATGATTGCTTGAACTAAAATTGGTGCTTCCTACTCTAGTTTCTGCTCGAAAGCCCCCTCATCGCCAAGCAGCAAAACGTTATGTGCTATATTAAACAACACCAATGAAAGATAACAAACGTATAGAAATAAGAGAAATACTTGAACGAGCAAAATGGTTGTTATTAATCGGTGGACTTGTCATTCTAATAATGCCTTTCATTTTGACAGGTCAGTATTTCCAAGAACGTTTTAACTATAGTGAGACAGGACAAATTGGTGACACAATTGGAGGAATAACAGCACCTTTTTTGAATTTAATTGGTGCATTTCTTGTTTTTTATGCACTGCAGGCTCAAGTAAAAGCAAACGAGTTAATCCAAGACCAAATTGACAAAGACAATGAAGAAAGAGAATGTGAAAACGAAGGACAAAACTTAAATCAATTATACTCTTACTTGACGGACAGTATAAACAATTTTCACTTTAAGACATTACCAATAGAACAATTAAAGAATATTGACGGCATTGAAACTGATACTGAATTCAAAGGTGGGGAAGCATTTTATCATTTGTTCACTCAAATTCGATGTCATTACCATGGGTCTCAGGACGAATTACATAGTCAACAAGCAGTATCCGAGTTATTAAGTATACTAAAAATAATGGATTTAATTCTCGACAAACTGAAAATCACAAAAAGTAAAAATAAGGATATATTAATCACATTGGTTCGACACTTATTTAACTACAAAATTATCACGAAAATACGTAACGAAGAAGACAGCGAATTAGAAATAGAATTTTGTGACGTTTGTGAATGTAACCACGGACTTCCAGACGAACTGAAAAATTTAATACTTGAAATAAGGCGGAAACTAAAATGACACAAACAATTATAGCACATAAAAGCACCTGCTCAAAGGGTTATCACCCATTGAGCAGCCGCGAAACGTCGATGTGCGCCAGCTTAAAAACAACCTTAACAGAATGACATTGAATGAAAAAAATAGACCTTCATACACATACTATTTCAACAATAAGCGACAATCCTTTTGACTTTGATCTTTCAAAAGTTAGGGAGTATGTTGACAAGTTGAGAATAGACGCTCTAGCTATTACAAATCACAATGTTTTTGACTTAGCACAATATTTACAAATTAAAAGCAGTCTTACAATAACTGTTTTCCCAGGCATTGAAATCGACTTAGAAGGCGGTCATCTTTTGGTTATAACTGATTCAGACGAATTTGAAATTTCAAACTTTGATGAAAAGTGCAAGCAAGTTTCTGCCCTAATTAAAACAAATACGGACACGCTAACTATTGCTCAATTCAAAAGCATTTTTACAGAACTTAACAAATACATTTTAATACCACATTACGACAAAAGTCCAGAAATAAAAAAAGCAACAATAGCAGATTTGCAACCTCATATTTCATCAGGTGAAGTAGCTAGTATCCCAAAATTCAAAAGAATGATGAAAGAGCAGAACGCGCTAACCCCTGTTCTTTTTAGTGATTTACGTTTTAGTAGTAGTTTAATTGACTTTCCGACAAGACACACTTTTGTTGACCTAAAAGAAATTTCGATAGCAGGAATTAAATCATGTTTTGCTGACAAATCAAAAATCTCACTAACAAAAGAAAGTGGTAATGATTTTTTTCAAGCTACCGATGATGGCTTAGAATTATCAACAGGTTTAAATATTATTTTGGGTGGTCGCTCTTCAGGTAAAACAGTTACTCTTGATAAAATAGCTGCATCATCTGGAAATGCTAAATACATCAGACAATTCTCGCTTCTTCAAAATGACGAAGAAACTTTTAATAGGACAAACGATTCTAGACTGAGCATTTTAAATAACAATTATCTAAATGAATTTAAAGCGGTTGTTGAAGATATTGTTCAAGTGGACCTTAAACAAAACATCCTAAGTATAGAAAGCTATTTAGTGTCACTTAAAAAATTTGCAACAGAGAGTGAGAAAAAGGATTTGTATTCGAGATGCTTGTTATTCAGTGAAGAACAATTTTCATTAGAAGATTTCAAAAATCTTGATAAACTTATTGAATCTGTAACAACACTAATTGAAAACAACGAGTATCAAGACATTATATCCAAATACATTTCTCAGGAATACCTGAAAGGGCTTCTAAAAGAGCTAATCCAAAAAGCAATTGTTTCAAAGGTTGAACATGAACAAAAGAAATGGTTAAATTCCATCGTTAACGACGTTCAACGTCAACTAAGAGTTAAAACCACTAGCACTTTTATAGAAAACGTAGATTTTTATAAAATCGCTATGGATGAAATGAAAGTATTAAAATTCAATCAAGTAGTTTCAGAATTAAAAAATCCAAGAAATATAAACCGAGAAGAGTTAGGCAAGTTTTCAATTATTACAACTGCAAAGCCAATTGAAAGTGCTTCGGATTTACAAAAAATTGGGCGTGACAAAAAAACTTACAGCACAGCACTAGGCAAGTATAATGACCCCTATCACTATGTTCAAAAACTAATAGAGACAGGTGTTGAAGATGCAAATCTTTATAAATTCTTCGTGAAAATTGAATCCGTAACACTAAACAAAGACGGATTTAAAGTTTCAGGTGGTGAGCGTTCTGAATTCAACTTAATTCATGAAATAAAAGATGCTACCAAAAACGATATACTTCTAATTGATGAGCCTGAATCTTCTTTTGACAATTTATTTCTACGAAAGGAAATAAATACTCTACTTAAAGATATGGCACAACTTATGCCAGTTGTGGTAGTAACTCATAATAGCACTGTTGGTGCATCAATAAAACCAAATTTTTTTGCTATCACTCACAAAAACCTTGAAGACGGGGAATTTGTATATCGCATATTTACAGGGTATCCATCAGATAAAGAATTAAGCAGTTCTGACGGAACAAAAATTAAAAATTATGAAGCAATACTTAACTGTTTAGAAGCAGGTGAAGATGCTTACACAGAACGAAAAAATCAAACATATGAAATTCTTAAAGATTGAAAACAATAAAGGTTTTTACCGACTTGACACAAGTCAAGATGTTTGGACAGACATCGACCAAATAAATAAAGAAAATTTACTGGATTTGATAAAATATGCTTCAGCAGGTGAATTCGAAATGGACGATTTTAAAGATGAGTTACTTCAAAATCCTGCACATAATATCATTTACAAAAACATCTATGTCAAGTTCAATGACTTTTTAAAAAACAAGACAAGGTTTCAAGACAGTGCTGAATCAACTTATAAACACGCAATTGAAAAATATCATTTACATTGACTGCCAAGAAAGCCTTAATTATTACACCTGTTTTGCAATAGGCGAATACCCGAATGCAAAACTCAAAACTTAATTGGAAAGTCTTGAAGTGTAATAGTTTCCTAGCATGTTTTTACTTTTTGAAATTCATCGTTTTTTACTTTCACTCATCTCTTCAAAACACACCCCGATGAACAGTGAATATTTGAACAAATGAACATTGGGAATGGGTTATGATTTTTGATTGAAGGCATCTTGAATTGTTCTCACGACATCGACTACTTCAGCAAAAGTTGGCACATCACCATACATCATTTCCTTAGCCATTTCATCATAGTCACTTTTCAACTTGATTAATATCGTTTCCGCAGGTATGATAGAAATTTGTCCAATGCAAAGTGTACTGTAATCGAAATGCCTTAGTCTAGAATATAATTTTCGATGTTCAATGATATCTTCAATAAAAGTAATGTCGGATAATGTGGTTGAGTATTCTTTGTTTATTCGGTACAAGTCGTAGTAATGACGAGACATACGATAAGTTCTCATTTTACTCTCATCCTCTCGATTGTACTCTTCATGTAATAAGAGAATTTTCTCAATAAAAGTTCTGCTGGGCTGAATGGTAGTAACTTCAAATGACTCCTCACTATAAATGTCATTAGGAAAGTAGTTATTCAAAAGGGTTCGCATTATGCGACTGTCGTTTGGTTCTTTCTGTGAACGCACACTAAATTCTATTTTAACCCTATCGGGCAAAT
>JACCDW011453953.1_pt1 | contig 12470 bp, 17 predicted proteins | sample 7449781 | NCBI WGS metagenome assembly JACCDW01 (sample SAMN15323449, study PRJNA562643) | freshwater metagenome | isolation source: river surface water | place: USA:Blue River Watershed | collected 2017-08-18
AAACTTGGAGGGCGAGTCTCAATCAGTTATTACAAAAATGCTACCCCAAAGGCGCATCTGATTGAGAAAACTTTAAATTGCCATGTTCTTCTTGATATGCTTCTACTGCTTCAAGACCAAATTGAAATCCAGAAAGTTTATCATTGATTTGATTATAGCTAGAATCTAAACTAGCAAATGTCATCCATTCATTTTCAGTGTAATTGTAAGTAATGGTAACAGCCCAATTATTTTCACTTGTACTAAACATCTGGAAGCGTAAAGTAATTGGAGCATACAATTCATTGAACACTTCTACTTTAATTTTGATTTTATTTGCTTGTGCTTCTGTCATAGTGTTTTCCTTAAATGGGCGATGAGGGACTCGAACCCCCACTCAAGGGATTATGAGTCCCCTGCTTTAACCATTAAGCTAATCGCCCTGAATTCCTGATTGATTTTATCATACCCCACGTATAAATTTTCAAACCATCAATCAGGAAATTGGTGATATAGGATTTGCACCTATACCTTCAATAATTTCGTACCACTCGCCCCCAAAGAATCTTGGTTTATATTTTTCGGTTTCAATTTCATAATGGTACTGAAAACCTGGATGCCATATAGAAGTGTAACTGAAATAACCTTCTGAGCATTTATAAGTTCTAATGACATTAACACCTTCTAAAATTTCATGTCCCATAACTGTATATTTACCCTTGTATAGATAGAGGGTTTTTGGCTTTATTGGAAAATCTGCTTTTAAAAGGATGTCGTTCATAATTTTATTTAAAATGAGAAGGATGCACCGAGGAGATACGAACAGGTAAAGGAGATTAAATGCAACCTTCTCATAGTTCCCAGAAGCACCACCTTCTGGATTTTGTTCTTGAGGCTGAAGTCCTCTCGAACAAATCTAGTATATCATCAATTTCGGGGTTTAGTAAAGAGTTTTAACACATTTTCCACCACGATATGTCGAAACAGATTCAATGTCTTTTTTGTCATTCAATTTCATAAGAATAAAATTAACTTCTGGTTCTTCTGAAATGTGTTTATTAATGTATTCATAAGTAAGAGTTGCTTCTTTGAACATAAACTTATTAATTATATTGAAATCATTATCAACTTGGTAAAGAATATATTTCACAAGTCATATCCACTTTCTTCATGGTGTACTTTACTAAACAAAAAGGATAATGGGTAAAGAATAATAGCGGCAATAATAGCAATCAAAAAATACATAATAGCATACACCGTTTCAAGTAATTTCATTAGAGTCTTCATTGTCCCTTTAACTTATAAAAAGTATATAACACATCTAGCCGTTTGTCAAGAAAATATATTCGATTTATTATTTCTAAAAAATCCATAGATTTTTTACATTTTATAAAAGACATATAAAAATCCCCTCCATAATAAGAGGGGATGAAGCATTTTAGTTGTAGTGGTTATTCAAACCATCTTCTTCTTGCATTGCCTTATAGATGTTTCGTGCAGTAGGCTTTTTGACAAATCCATGGTAGTTGGTCATGGATGCAATTTGCTTGTTTTCTGTGAACTTGAGAGTACCATTAAAATAACGTTTGATTTCTTTGTTGGTGTTTACTTCAAGAGCAATCACATTAGAAAACTTGCCTTCAGAAACCTCAGAATTGATTTTTACCTCACCAACAACTGGGTCGATGAAGGATGTAGATGTTTTTTCCATATATCAATAATATCACATTGTGTTATTACTGTCAAATATATTTAATATTAAAAGGAAATCCCCTTCTTGCTACCATAAGAAGGGGATTAATTCACTTGGGGAACACAACAAAAACCAAGTGAAATGGCTCCAATGAGAATCGAACTCATACTCAACATCTTAAAAGGATGCTGCTTTACCTGTTAAGCTATGGAACCAATTAAAGAGAGAGGTCTGTGTGGAGCCCGACTTGGCGACTAGTAAGCCAGTAGCGATTTCCCACCTGCTTTAACATTTCTTGCCGACCGTGTTAGGTTTACCCTAACCGAAACCTCTCTCCATGCCCCAGACGAGATTCGAACTCGTACATCTTGCGATAACAGATTTTAAGTCTGTCGTGTCTACCATTCCACCACCGGGGCTTACAAACTAATTATACCATCATTAGTCGTTACTGGCAGGATTTATAGATAAAAAACTTACCATTTTTCTACCTTACCTACTACCAGAGGGTTTGTGGTTACCAGCAACGGATATATATTACCACAATTCAGACATGGTGCAACAAATAATTCAATATTCACAAAAAAACCTATATTCACTGTACAGTAAATATAGGCAAAAAAATAATTGTAAGAAACATTTTTGTTTCTTACAATTATTAAAAGATATATATTTTTATCTAGTCCAAACAGAAATTACATTACTAGCTGTACCTGTAGCACTAAAACCAGAGATATACAAATAACCTTGTGAACCGCCAATGCTGTAATATGATGATAAGCCTGTGCCTGCATCAATTGTAAGAGAAACTAAATCTGTTCCACCACCTGATTTAACACAAGTAAAGTTTGCAATAAAAGAAGAACCAATTGCAGTATCTGTTCTAACTTCAAGCAAAGCAGGAATCATGTTTGTAGTAGAGCCAATGCTTGTTAAAACAGTAGTAGAACCTGCTCCTGGCATTGTACATGAATACAATTTTTGAATTAACTCTGTACCATAAACTCTACGATAAAATGCTCTGAAATTATCATTGAAAGTAATTGTTCTAGAAACAGATTTGCTGTTCCAATAATCTTTAATGTTGCTTCCAGTGATTGTTGTAAAGTAAGTGCTTAATGAGGTTAAAGCACCATTATAATTTGATGCTGTTGAAGAAGGTGCATTAGATTCAGCAGATCTAATTGCTGAAGCTAATGTATTTGTAGCATCAAAATCAGCATCAGTAATAGAATTATCTGCAATACTATCTGCTACTGAAAGTCTTGTTGATTGTAATTGTGATAAACCAGATGTAGCAAATCCGGCTGCTGCAACTTGTAAATATGCATCACAAGTTCCTAAAGATGTAGTAATTCCTGCAAAAACTGAAGCTTCGTATACAAAGGCCATAAGGTTAATCTCCTAATAGAAAATCATAGTTTTATTCTTTAAGAGATATATTTATACCTTATCACTCGAAATCAGGATTATGAATTACTTTGAATGGATAGATAGAACCTAAACTGTCATATGCCATTTCTGTTCCGAAAATATAACTCGAATATCCAACTAAAGTAAAAACATCTGACTTTTGAACGTGGCGGCAAAGAGAATAATCAAGTGCTGTAATATCAGGCTTTAGATGCCACTCGTTGACATTGAAAATCTTGGTGCATAAATCCCACATACACTGCTCGGCATTCACATCTTCCTTAAACTCATAAATGCCTGCTAAGATGTAATTTTCGATTTTTGGAGAGTAAGGCGACCATTTAGATTCTTTCCAAATAGCGTCGTACTCTAACCAGTTTTTATGCTGGAAATATTTGACCTGAAGTCCCATAGTCACATTATACCATACAGAAAGGATTGTTGAAAAAATATATACAGATTATTATTTCTAAAAAATCTTCGATTTTTTACAATTTTTAATTTTCATATAAAAAAAGGGAGAGAGGCATTCGCCTCTCTCCCTGTGGGAGGTCTGAACCCCGTTAGGGGTTCAGTTCGTTGTAGATGTTCAGAGCATCATCCTTGGTAGTGTAGTTCATCAGGCTACCAAATGGAATCTCATCAATGTCGAATCCGGAATTGTCACGTCGAATTGCCATTGCAACAGCCGGACGGCGAGACTTGAAGAGGTGGTTCAAGAGAGCATTGACATTCACCTTGACCTTAGTCCAGTCAATACTCTGCATCCTGTTGTCAAGGCTGAGAGTTAGCTGAACCTCTTGAGGCTCGTAAGCGTCCTCAAGTTCCTCCTCCTCTTCGTCCTCGGAATCCTGACAATCGCAACAGCCCTCACAGCAGTCGCACTCTTGGCAATTGCCATATGATTCCTCATGGCACTCGGCGCAGATTTCAGAGTCATCCCACTCGTCATCCACGTCATCATCATGCTCGGTTGAGAAGCGGGACTGATAGACTTGCTCAGAGAGCGGTCGCTCGTACTCCGAGACTACCTTGTATCGGCAGGTGCGGAGTTTCTGGAAATTGCAGTCTGTTGGGATGCTCACAACATCCGCAGGGTCAATTTCCACCAGCACCAACTTGTCATTGCCACTGGCAAATCCGGATGCATACTCAAGCGTTCCGGCATGGAAGCCATAAGAGCATCCTACCTCCTTGTTGTCATCCACCTTGTTGCGTGGCATTTCCAGCACGTTGCCAACGCTGTTGTTGAACTTGCCGGTATGCTTATCGGTGAAATCTGCACGTACCGCCTTGTAAGCAAGGAACGTGCCAGACTCGGTCAATGGCAGGTACTTATGCTCAAGGAACGTGTACAGTTCATCGACTGCACGTTTGCTTGGGTTTAACTGCAAGCGTGTGATAAACTTGAAGATAGGCAAGCAGTCGATGCCATCTGCAAGGTAATTGATGATGCGGTCTGCCACGATAGAGCGGACAACATCACCGCTAACGAACACGGAGCCATCCTTGACCTCGATTTGCTCATACTTGGCATAGAGGTTCTTGAACTTGAGGGATGGGTCGATGGCAAGCATCAGAGCGTCCCAATCCTTGGACTGGAATGCAGATACTGCGGATGCAAACATAGGGTTGCTTGCAAGGACGGTGTGTTGCACACCATCGGCGACGATTGTAAGGAACCCATCGGTAGGGTTCTGGTTCAACAACGATGCGGTTATTTCCATAACACTTTCTCCTTCACTAACAGGATAATTATATAGCAAGTATTCTGCGTTCGCCACAAATATTTTGCTTACTTTTTAAATAAAGACAAATTTATATGAAAAAAAATAAAGCTAAAAAATCTTCGATTTTTTACAATTAATAATTTTCATATAAAAAAGCCCCCATTTCTGGGGGCTTCTGGTTGGGTTTGTTTGAGGAACCTACCCGACCAAATTGAGGTAGTCAACCACTTTCTTCGCACCCTCGTCACTGGTAACCCAATGGAGGAATGAGAGCATCGGGTACTTATCCATGACTGCGTTGACCTTGGGTTGAAGGCTCGAAACCCAGCGATGAGAACGATACTCGAAAATGTGACTTGCAAGTTTGAACTCATCAGTCCACTGGGTTCTTCCTGCTGAATTGCTTGCCTCAACAATCTCCTTGATATCATCAGGCAGAGTGTACTGTTGAAACACAGATTGTGTGAAGGACTGCAAGACAAGAGGAATGGTTGCCGTTTTCACGTCCCATGTCGTTGCGTATCCGTGCGTATCAGTAAGTTGCTTGAACAATTCATCCTGATACTGTTGATACGTCTTCCAACCAGAGCCTAGTGTTTGTGCGGTCTTAGCACGAACGCCGTACACTGGTAGGTCAATGCCATAGCCTCTGAGCAACCTTTGGAATATGTCAATCATGTTCACGTTCACGAGAGCATCGACAATGCCAAAGTGTGATATCACCACATAGACACCGCTACCGTTAGCAACGTCAATCTGACAAGGAGTCCAATTATCAGACTTGCGCCATGTGTTGCCTGATTTAAACTCGTAGGCTTCAGAGAACACAGACTTGCCAACAGACTGCTTGCGGGATGGCTTGACATAGTTTGCGGTTGCCAAGTCAATCCATGGACATCCTTCCAATTCAGGCTTGCCAAGGAATGCATCTGCCAAGGTTTGGTTGTCGAACTGAAGCAAGTATGTGTGGGTTGTCAGGTCACCATAAGAATTGATACGACCGAACAATTCATGGCGGGATACATTGCCCTTGTCAACAAAGATACGTGCTTCGCTATGAGGGGAAATATGGGTAGCATCCACCCACTGATACTTTTGGTTGCGGTTCTTTTGAACCATGCGTAACTTGGCAGACTTAATTGAAATAACCCCATGATGGATTGTTTCCCCACGATACTTAAGAGTATTGGACTGTCCTACTTTGTTAGACAATTCGTTGTACATGAGCATAGCATCCCACATGGTTTTTGCCGATTCCATCTGCTCGGACAAAACCTCGCCTACCTGCTCCTTGAAATCTGCCAGAGCATTGAACAGCCAACTGTTTGTTTTCTGGTTGTATTCCAGAGCCTCACGAGAAGCGGAATTCTTGACTGCACCGATAGGGGCTTTGAGCAGGATTTCCATGTACCTGAAGGAATTAAGGTAATCTATCATCAAGGAGCCAAGTCCAATTCCGTTCAGGTTTACAGGGTATACGACATTACCCATGACAACCTTGACTTTGGATGCATAATGATGAACTTGGTTCTTGGTAATCGTCCAGTTCTCACCAGCCAGAATCGGAGTAGAGTCATGGTTGTCAATTCTCCGTTGAAGGTGGTTGTCGTTGTGGATGATAGGCTTGGGCGTGAAATACCTCAACACATCGAAAGCACGGTCGTGGAACATACCGTAATCACCACTCTTGACATTGACAACAACCTCGATACCTGATGGCTCGTTTGAAGGCTCGACCGACAAGCGGGTGATTTTGCCAATTTCAGTCTCGTCGATGTAAGCAGTGTATACTGTCTTGACACCGCCATTGTATGATGTGAACAAGAACGAATCGACATAGGAGAATGCAGACTTGGAGCCAAGTCCGAGACATCCTGTTTGCTCATTGGTGTTGCGCTTGGTCGATTCGCCGTACGAACCAAAGATGCTATACACTTGCTCTTCAGAGAGTCCCTTGCCGAAATCACGTACCTTGAATACAGGCGAGAATGCGTTAGGGATGGAGACTTGAATTGGACAGTCTGGTGCGCCAGCATCAATGTTTGCATCCATTGCGTTGGTGCAGTATTCACGTACTACTGCCAGAATCTTGTCAGAGTACAATTGGTTGCGGAGAATGCTAAAGATGTGAGCAAGGTTCTCTTGCTTGACGTTGAAGAAGGACTCCGACTGGATGCCCGTAGCGACGATGGTTTTGTCTGATTTCTCTGTAATCATAATAGGTTCCTCACTGATAATAATATCACGTTTACCAGACATTGCAACAGCTAAACAGACATTTAAAAAAAATATATCAAAATTATTATTTCTAAAAAATCAAAGATTTTTTACAATTATTTTTTAACATATAATTTTATCACCTCAAAGGGGGAGGTGACTGGTGTTTCCACCAGTCACCAAGGAACTATGCGTACACATAATTCCTTACAGTGTCTTCATCAAGGGCTTTCGCTCTCTCAGATATCAGACCCCATCGCTTGGAAATGGCTTGGAGGTCGGAGTCGATAGCAGGGGATAGGATGCTGGACGCAAGCGTTTCCATCTGCTCACGGGTGCTACCAGTGTACTCTTGTGCAGAGCGGGTCAGACCGTTGACAATTCCAAAGGCTGTCTTGTCATGTTGGTGACCAGCCGTTTCATGGAGAGAGTCAAGGTAGCCCTTATGCCAGAGTTTGCCTTGCATGATGGTCAGTTTATTGTCTCTTGACAATTGAGCAATTGTCTGTTCGACGTTCTTGACCTCAACCTGCTTAGAATGACCAAGCAACGTGAGGAGGTCATTGCCCTGTGTCAATGCAACAGCAACAGCACGGGTGACCTGTGTCTGCAATTCGTTCAAGTCAATCTTGCCCATGTGGCGTTGGTTGACCTTGATTTCAGAGTTCTGCCGACCCCAAATCATGCCATTAAGGCAGATGGCTCTGAAGAGGAACGGGGACACCTTGAAGGTGGCATTGCGAATCTCAGAATTGCGGAAGGCAATCCCAACGCCGTAGTCGGAGTCAGGTTCGCTCTTCATCATGTCAGGCAAGAGCAAGTTGCCGAACATATCATCTCCATCATTGAATACGTGAGATGCAAGGATATCCTTGAGGTCACTGGATGATGGCAAGGCATTGATGAGAATTTCCATTGCCTGTGCATTGTCAATTACACCATATCGCTCAGACACCACTGCACGAGCAACAGTATTGCCATCGTCATCATGACGGGTGCGAACACGGAACTCACGAGCATCCTTGCCCTTGTTGTTCCATTCTGTTTCACGGCGGGACAATTCATCATTGACGAACGTCACCATGTGGTCACCATAGCCACGCTCTTCAAGGAACGATAGCATGGACGATGGGATGTCCGTGAACATCCGAAGGCTGTTCAAGCCACCCTTGGTCAACGGCGTACCATCAAGCAAAGTATTTGCATCCTTGAGGCGGATGGCAGATTCTGGCTTGACGATGTCAACCTTGTTCTCTGCTTGCTTGACGATGGTGGCATAGAAATCTTCAAGAGGAGTACACTTGTCCTGCCATTGCTTTGCAACATGGCGGTGAGATGCGGTAGACTGAAGACCGATAGCGTTGACCCAATTGCCATTTGCGTCTTGCTTGGCTGTAGAGCCCTCACGAACTTGCAGACCACCGGCAGACGAGAAGACAGACTTGTTTGGTTCAAGCTTGACTGGTGCATCGTCCAGTTCAAGAAATGAGGTGCGGTTGTTATCCGACATTTTGTAGGGATTCCTTTGAAACAATTTGATACTGAATAATATCATTCATTGCCAGACATATCAAATAAAAACATACACATGGGCAAAAATATATTAAAAATAAAAATTGTAAAAAATCAAAGATTTTTTTAGAAATAATAACATACATATATTTTTGAATGTATAAACTTTTGTATGCCCGGATATGTTTACATTGCAATTAACCCTGAGTATGCTGGTCGTGTTAAAATTGGGAAGACTGAAGATACAATAGAGAATAGAATGAAATCTCTTACAAGGCATTCAGGTGTTCTTGGTCAATTTACTTGTTATTATGCAGTTAAAGTAGAAAACCCTAAGTATGTTGAAGATTTGCTGCATGCTTTATTTGATGAGTACAGATATCAGGGCAATAGAGAGTTTTTTTCCATTACTCCTGAAAAAGCAAAATTAGCTTTTTTATTAATTGAATCTTTGTACATACCAGAGATTGAGGAAGAAGAAGTTATTTATATTTCCCCATCTGAAGAAGTTAATGAAGATGGAATTATTGTTCCTGGTAAGAGAAGTCCAGCTTTTTCTTTTGTTGAAGTTGGAATTGAAGTTGGTGAGTATGTTTATTACTTTTCAAATCCAGATATAAAAGCAAGGGTAATTTCCAAGAACAAAGTTGAGTATGAGGGATATGAATATTCTTTATCTAATTTAACTGGGAAATTAGAGGATTGGAAAACTACTGCATATCAAGGGCCATTATATTGGGCTTATAATGGAGAGAAGCTAACAGAGTTGAGAAAGAAAAAGACCACTAGTATTTAGTGGTCTTTAATTTAATTTGGGTTTTGCTTTGCCTGCTTATTTAAAATCTCTTCTGCTTTGTCGAGTACTTCAAACATTTCAGCATCGCACAAGTCCATGGTTTCTGCTACAATTACTCTGGTCAATTCGTTATGTTTCAGAGTGTATAGGATTTCAAGGATTAGCATTTGTTGTTCTTCTGTAAACTCTGTCATTTCTTGATATATTCCTTTATCTTGTAAAACTCTTCTCTGCTAATTGTTTCATTATAGGAGACATTTTTAACTGTGGCAAAAAAGGAGCATTCTTTAAAGTTTTCCTTATTGCAGATAATGTAGTATGTATCATCTTCTTCTTTAAGGTAGATGGAAGATGTTTTAGTTCTGTCATTGAATTGAGCAAGAGGATTTTTAATCTTCTTTACTAGGTCTGACAATTGTAGGGTGTTGTTTTCCATATTGTTATTATATCTTTATTCCTGATTGCATGGGAGAATAATTGAGAAATCTTTTGGGATATTTTGGTTATTGTATATTTGAAAATTAACTAAATCATCTAAATCAAAAGTAACATAATCATCAATTTCAATTACAGGAGTTGATGATACAAAGTGTTTATTGTTATGTTCTATCCTGCAAAAGATTGAGTCAGAGAAATCAGCATCATCATCTTCAAAGTCATATGTATCTGTGAATTGTCCAATGATAAGTATTCCATCTGCGGAAGTTTCAAAACATTTATCTTGTAATTGTTTGTAAGCTTTTCTTTGATCTGTTAAATCTATTTCTATATCATCTATTTGTGTATAGATTGGTATAGTTCTTTTTTGGCCAGTAATTAAATCTGTACCTTTGTCATGAAAAATGTATGCAGTAGGTTCTAAATATCCATCAGCCTCTAGTAAGCTTTTAGATAACATGAAGATGAGAATTGCCCAGTTCCATTCTTCATTGATATATTTTTTTAACATACTTACATTTTACATTTATTTAGCATATCAAGAATGGCATAATCTTTGTTTTTGAGTTCTACATCCCAATAAACATCTTTGTATGTTGGTGGAAGAAATTGAGCCATATCTTCGTGCGCTCTTGTGTTGTTTTTGCCTTCAGAGTAATGGAAGATAGGTGTTGTATTCCAAGTTTCATAAGCGAGGTTAAATGCCTCTTCTTCTGTCAAATTACCCGGAAGAATCTTATGGTGTAGGATATCAAAAGTTATTGGGATTCCGCTTGTTTTGTAATAGTAATTGTGAAGGTTTTGAATAGACCAAGTACCGTTTGCATTATCATTATTTTCAAGGACAAGTCGTTTGCGTACGCTATCAGATAATTTGTTGAAGTTGCTAAAGAATCTGGTTGAAATATCATCAGGGTTGCCATCTTTCCTTACGTGTATATTTAATGGGGCTTCGTATGATTGTGGCAGGTCAAGTCTATCAAATATATCTGCATGGGTTTCTAGGTCTGTTATTGAATTATGTAATGCCTTTGGGTCTTCAGATGTTAATGTTATATATTCTGAAGGATGGGCAGATACTTTAATACCAGTGTCTTTGATTGCTTTTTTTAATTCATTGATTTGATATTGAATTAATTTGTAGTTAGGTAAATCTTCTAGGGAAAGGTTTACGTCGGGGTGATTTATTACTGGAGTTAAATCGGAGGAAAGACGATATCCTTGAATGCCTGACTTTTTGCAGTGGTGGATAATTTGTCTTGTGGTATAGAAATTGTTTTGAATAATCTCTGACAATTTCTCTTGGGATTCTTCTTTTGATTTAGAAGAATAGGACTTGTAGGTCATGGTGCGGAATTTAGTGCCTTGTTCCGCTAGTATATTAGAAATGCAACATAGGGATAATTTCATTGTGTCCCTAGTATATCACCTCAATCGTGCTTTTAGCCTTATAATTGTCCAAATAATTAATGCAGCTAGGAACAGATCAGCTAGGAAAGAAATTAAATAAATCATAATTGTCACCTGATAAGAGAGGAAAATATTTTGCAATTTTCCTCTCCTTCATTATTCCACAACATGAAGTATGGGGAGAGGTTAATTCGGTACTCCATTGTCCTGCTCGTCCTCTCATTATACTTTATACTTGTGATATAAAATTAGTCCTTCTCTAAAACCCACAACAATTCATTAACTTTGATATCTCGGTCATTTAAGTTTCTGCTTCCTCGATATGTGTTGTATTCTTGTTTATGTAATTCAACTTTACCATATTGAGACAGAATTGCTCGAAAATTATCAATATCAATTATGCCTTCATTATTGTAAGACACTAGAATGAATTTTGAATTAGTATTTTTAATTAATTCATCCATGGATTTTTCTGCTTGTCTTGCTCTATTGTATGCAGATTTATTCCATTCTTTTGCAATTCCACTCACGCCATCTTGTATTTCAATTGGTTTTCCGCCATTGATAATATTGAGCATGAAGTAATTAGAGCCATATGGATGTTGGTTATATGGTGGGTCATAATAAACTAAATCAAACTCAGGCAAACTCGAATTTTGAACTAAGAGATTTGTATCTGATTGGTGGATAAAAACATTAGCCTCGAAATCTGAGAGAATTGGAATATCTAAAATTATCTCACCTTTAATTCTCGTTAATGCATTTTCCCCTTTACCTCCAAAATGTCCAATTCCATCTTTTTTATGGAATCCTTTAAACACCCCAGAAGTATTATTATGTATAGATGCTTTCACTAACAATGCGGCGAGACAAAGAGTGCGATAAGGTTCAGGAAAGTCGTTCAGCAGTTCTCTAACATTATCAATTATTCTTGCATTGTCATTTGTGTAGAAAACTCTCTCTCCTGTCTGTACATTATTATCATCTTTAGGAGCATAGTTTCCTCGAATAAATCCAATCTCATCTGAATATCTTTTATTTTCATTTAAGAAGTCAATGTATTTAATTAATTTCTTTTTTGATACATCTGATTTATTTTTAAGAAAGGCGGAATTGCAAGTGAATGAATAGTCCTCGAGATCGTTGGTATGTAATTCACTCGAAATTGTTTTAAGTAATCTAGACACAACTCCAGAACCAGCAAAGCCATCAAGACAAATTAGTTTTTCTTTGCCTAATTTGTCTTGAACAGCTCGAAATCCTGAATTAAGAAAAGGCAATA
>JACCDW010450905.1_pt1 | contig 12469 bp, 15 predicted proteins | sample 7449781 | NCBI WGS metagenome assembly JACCDW01 (sample SAMN15323449, study PRJNA562643) | freshwater metagenome | isolation source: river surface water | place: USA:Blue River Watershed | collected 2017-08-18
ATGGGATTATTATAAAGAATTTGGTATAATTCTATAAGGAGTGTGAGCTAATGTCATTAAAACGCTATGATGGAACGCAATGGGTTACCGTTGCTGGTTCACGTCCAGGCCCTACAGGTCCAGCAGGTCCAGCAGGACCAACAGGACCGCAAGGAGCAACAGGTCCAGCTGGAGCGGCAGGTCCAGCAGGCCCAGCGGGTCCTCAAGGCGTTGCAGGCCCAGCAGGTGCTCAAGGAATTCAAGGTCCAATTGGGCCAACAGGTGAAAGAGGATCTAAGTATTTTACTGGATCAGCAAATCCAGTTTCTACAGCTGGATACTTCACTGGAGATCAGTTCTTAAATACAACAACTGGTGATTTATTTACATTTAGTGCATTGCCAACACCAGCTTGGACATTTGCAGATAATATTATGGGTCCAGCAGGCCCAACTGGTCCAGCAGGACCAACAGGCCCAACTGGTGAAATAGTTGTGGCGGACATTGAAAGAAGAGTATCCGCATATGAATTGGATATTCTGCTAAACTTAGGTATATACTTTCCGAAGTATAACACCCTTGCAAATCTTTCAACTGTTACTGGAACAATTTCAGCAACAAGCTTTATTCTATAAGATGGAGAAAATGAATGGCTAGAAGAACGTTAGTAAACAGAGATTACACATTTAATCCAGTAACAGGAACAATTGTAATTCCAGAACCAATTCAGCGAGAGAGACTCTTGCTGATAACAAACGTAACACGTAATAAGGTTATCTATAACTTCTCAGATCAAAATCTAGGTGCGCTTAGCTACTCCATCAGCAGCCACCCAACATCACCAGATACAACAATTACTTTAGAATACAATACAGCTGATATGGCATCTACAGATGACCTATCAATTATTTACGATGATGTTGTAGAAAGATTCTTACCAGCAGAAACAATGATTGACGCAGTTGGAAAAATGCGTGTATCTTCACCACAGTCTCTCATCGATACTGACTTTGAATACTCAGTTCAGAACTCTAAGTGGGAAACACTTACACTACAAAATAATTATCCATCATTCTTCTCAAGAGGTACTGGCGGAAACTCATTTGATCTTCTTTCAATCACTTCAAATGGAGCATCTCCAAGATCAGTAATTACAGTAACTACAAACTCCTTAGCTCCACATGGACTTAACAGCGGCGATATTGTTTCAGTTCAAGAAACTTTAAACGCACTTGCTGATGGAACAGCAGTTATTCAGGTTGTAAATTCAAACGTATTTACATATACAGCTAAAGGAATTATTCCAGCTGGAGAATTACTAGATGGAACATTAACAACTGCATACGGTGGTGGAATTTTTGATAATGCACACATTCCAGGAGGAATTCCAGGACAGTTCAATGCATTCTCAGCAGTTTCAGATGAAGCTTCAGCTGCTTCAGGTGGATCAACAATTACAGTTCAGACAACAAGACCACACGGACTTTATGCTGGAGTTACAGTACTTTTTGCTGGATCTTCTGCAACAACAATTGATGGAAACTTCTTAGTAACAAAAGTGCCAACAGCTACTTCACTTCAGTTTAAGTCTCCTAATCAAGTTTTAAATCCAATTAATACTGACCAGCTAGGATTTTATGTAAGACCAGAAGGTTATGTAGACCACAGACCGTTTGATGGTGGTGTTATCCTTTCAACAGCAAACAACGTTTGCGGAACACAAACAATTCGTCAAACACGTCGTTACTTCCGCTATCAGTCAGGTAAGTCAATTCAGTTCTCAACAGGAACTAAATTCACACCGACATTTGATATTACAGATATCTATGCTACATCAACTGCAGCAGGATCAAACTATATTAACATTACAACACTTCAAGACCATAACCTGCAGCCAGGAGCCGAAGTTCTTCTAGAAGGAATTGAGACAATTGGCTATAATCCATACAATGGTGTGCACATTGTTTATGAAGTTATAAATAATACACAGCTTAGACTTCAAACAGTATTTACACAAACAATTTCTGGATTAGATCAGTATCCAGGAGGCGTTAATGCATTTATGACAGCATATAAGTGGAAAGGGTCTGCTACTCGTGCTGGACTATATGATGATCAAAATGGATTCTATTTTGAATACGATGGAACAAAGCTTTATGCAGTAAAGAGATTCTCTAACAAGGAACTTTTTGGAAAGCTGACATGTACACAGTATTCTAATTTGATTACAGGAACTGGAACAAGATTCCGTAAACAGCTTGTGGTAGGACAATATATTGTCATTCGTGGTCAATCATATCGTGTTATTGGAATTGACTCAGACACTCAAATGTTTGTATCTCCTGCATACCGTGGAACTTCAAATACATCAGCAAGATATATGGTTACTCAGGTAGAGAAGATTCCACTAGAACAGTGGAACATAGATAGATTTGATGGAACTGGACCTTCAGGGTACAAAATTGATTTATCTAAGATGCAGATGACATATATCGATTATTCTTGGTATGGAGCAGGATATATTAGGTTTGGTCTTAGAACTACAGAAGGAGACATTGCTTGGGGTCATAAGATTTCAAACAACAACGTTAATACTGCAGCATATATGCGTTCTGGTAACCTTCCAGCTCGTTATGAAACAATTAATGAACCGTTGGAATCAACAAGACTTATTTCTGGTGGAGATGCAGTTTCTGGATCAACATTGTTCCCACAGCAAACATTGTTATATGTTGAAAATGTAGAGCGTTGGCCAGCACAAGGTCACTTAAGAATTTCTGATAATACAAATTTTGAAATTTGTGAATACACTAACATTGGAGAGTATAATTCTGTTGTTCGTGGATATCCAATTACAGTTGTTAGAAGAGCTCCGCAAACATTAGTTTATGGAGGATCTTCCTACGTTCTTACAGGAACATCAAGCCTTGTAAACTTTGTTCCAGACCTATCAATTCCTGGTGGTTCTGGAAATGCTCAAGTTTCTGTTCAGACAATTTCTCAAAACTGTGCTCCAGTTATGTCACACTGGGGATCTTCAGTAATTATGGACGGTGGATTTAATGATGACTCATTCTACCTCTTTACTGCTGGTATGCAGAGATACCTACAGGTTGGTGGATCTGGTACAGTTGCAGCTACTGTAACAAACCGTACAAGAGCATCAAATGTTGTTACTCTTACAACATCTACAAATCACGGATTGCAAAGCGGTTCAGCAGCAACTATATCTGGAATTCTACAGCTTTCAACAATTACTGGTAGACAAATTGTTTCTGGAGTTGCAACTATCTATATGGCATCTGACCACGACGCTGTTGTTGGAAATCAGGTAACAGTGTCTGGACTTGATTCAAGATTTAATGGAACATATACAGTAGCATCTGTTCCAAACAATAATACTCTTACATATTCAAGAGTTGGTCAGCCAAACGTGGCATTTGCTTCTGCTTCTGGAACAGCAACAGTTTCAACTTCATATAACGGAACATTTACTCTTACAGCAGCTTCAGGAAATACATTAACATATGCAAATACTGGACCAGATGAACCAAATACGTCTGTTATTCCAAACGGTACCGTACAACAGTCACTAGGTTCTACACCTATTGCACGTCCATTGATTTCATTAAGAATTGCTCCTTCTGTTGATAACGGAATCGCTAGAAACTTTGGTGTTCGTGAATTAGCAAATAGAATGCAGCTTAAGCTTGACTCAATTGGTATTCTAGCTTCTGGACAATTCCTTATTGAAGGAATTCTAAATCCAGCTTCTATGAACGGACCAACATTGCCATCAGCATGGGAAACAGTTCGTGTTGGAGCAGGTTCTCTAGCTCAGGTTATCTATCATGATAATACTGGTATTCAAGGATCGACAGTTACATCTCCTACAAATACAATTGGTGGAGGTGACCGTGTGTTTGCTTTCTATACAGAAGCTCCAACAGGCGGCACATACTCAGTAACAAACTTTGATGCTAGAAAGATTCGTGACCTTGGAAACTCTATTTTGAATGGAAACGGCTCTCAGACAAACCCATCATTCCCTAATGGTCCAGACGTTCTTACAATTGTAGCAACTAACATTGGTACAGCAGCAGCAAATATCTCAGCTCGTGTCACTTGGACAGAAGCTCAGGCTTAAAAGGAGAATAAATGCCAGACTATACTACGCTATCTGCACAGATAGAGTTATTTAAGGACAAGGTTGATGCATTAACTGCAACAACTATGGACGCAAATGACCTAGTTTTATTGGCATCTGCTCTCAACGCACTAGGCTCCTCGCTTGGAGTAAATGATATTCTTCAAGCAACAATAGATAGAATTGCAGCTATTACAACAGCAAAAGATGCTGCTATTGTAGAGATTAATTCTTCTGTGAATGGTAATAGACTTACCGCATTAGAGACAAGTCAAACAGACCAAGAGGCAAGACTCGATAACGTAGAAAACTTTGTGGCTACAAGCCTTTCAGATTTTTCTGGATTATCTTCACAGATAAATACTATTAACTCACAATTAGCCCCTAACTTACCATCGACCTGGAAGGTAATAACAGATAGCACATACACAGCAGCAAGCAAAGATAGACTATTGGTAATTCCAAGCGCTGGTCAAACTATTACATTGCCGATTACTCCAGTAACTGGATATTGGGTATCTATTGTGGATGCAGCTGGAACAGCAGCAACAACAAACTTTACTGTCCTTAGAAACGGTTCTTTAATTCAGGGATTAGCAGAAAACCTAGTATTTAACGTAAATGGTGGTTCAGTTACACTTGTTTATGCTAACTCAACATACGGATGGAGGGTCTTAAGATAATATGCCAAATTTAAATACAGTCTTAACAAATAGCTCTGGTATTTCATTAAATATTCAGCAGGCTGAAGATAGACTTTTTAAAGAAGTTACAGATGGAACACGCCGTCCATATATGATTCCAACCATTACAAGCGTTCAAAATAGATATAACGTATGGGCATATCAGTGGACAAATGGTGACCCATGGACTAACTATTATAACTATCTTACAGGCGCTGGCGAACCAGACTGTGAAAGAGCATTTTGGTTTTCGCTTGGAACAAATACTAGACAAAGTACATTAGGTTACTCTGGTACAGATTTAGGATCATCTTATGGCGATGTTCAATATGCAATAAACACAGTAGTTGGTGGTGAAGCGCTACATGGCACATGGAATATTTCTGGATCTTATGGTCCAATGAGATTTAGAACTCTATTCCTTAGAAATTATCACCCAACTTTAACAAAATCAGTAACCATGTATGGTCATTATTCAAATTATTGGTCAGCAGGGTATGAAGGTTCTGGAGTTACAATTGGAACACCTAACGCACAAAATTATGCTGGAGCTACAAGAATTAACTGGACAGTTCCAGCAAATAGATCGTCTGGAAACTCATACTATACTTGGTCATGGAACGTATCAATTCCTCCTCTAAGAACAGTAGCAGTTGTTCAAGCTAACAGTATGTATTTAAAGCACTCTGGTAACGAATATAAGTGGGCAGATATTAATAAGTTTTATGATTTGCATACAACATTTTCAGATTTCTGGGTTCAGCCAGATTTAAAAATGACTCAGGCTGCAAATACATATAACGATATGAATAATGAGTTTAACGTTTATAACTCACATAGAATTTGGAATAGAACAGCAGAATTGTTTGGTGATAGATAATGGCAATGTATGTAAAGTTTGGTACTGATAATATTCAGCAAGAAATTAGAGAGTCAGAATCTTCTCCTGGAGCTAACTGGTTTTTAGTTGGACAGACGCCTACAGATGTGTATGGAAAGTATTTTAAAATAGTTTCTGGGTCACCAGTCCAGATGTCACAAGAAGAGTTTGGAAAGATGCATGTCGACCTAGCTGATAAGGCTTTATACTGGGCGGCAAAAACAAGAAAAGAGTTTCTTCTTCAAGAGTCTTATTGGGCTATTCAAGAAGATAATAATCTAACTGCAGCAAAAAGGCAGGAGTGGACCGTATATAGGGACGCTGTTAGGGCAATATCTGATACTGCTAATCTAGCAACTACCATATGGCCTACACCGCCTTCTAACTGATGATAGGGTATAATTTAACAAGAGGTGAGATAAATGCCAAGTTACGATAGTTTACAGACACAGATTGACCTTTTTAAGACTAAGGTTAATGCCTTGTCAGGTTCAACTTTAAATACACAGGATTTAGTCTTTTTGGCTAAAGCCATCGAATCTATGGGCAACCTGCTTGGCGTGAACGACGTTCTTGCAGCAACTGCCTCTAAGATTAATGAAATTCAAACAGCTTCTTCTGGAGCTGTTGTACAAATTGGAAATGCTGGATCAACACAGATTTCTAACGTGCAAAGCGCAGGAGTAGCAGCGATTGCATCAGTAAATGCTACACTAAGCAATTTTACAGTCTATTCACACATGGGAGTAATTTAATATGGCAACAGTAGTAACGCCAGTACGATTTTATGCAAATGTCCCAGGAACATCAGATGTAGCAGTTTACACTGTTCCAGCATCAGAAATCGATGTTGTTACATCCCTGACATTTGACAATTTAACAGATTCAGCAGCTCAGGTAAACGTAAAGATGGCTGGACAATTTCTAGTAAAGAACCTAGACGTTCCACCTAGATCACTAATCGCTCTTGATTTTAAGGTTGTATTGAATACAACAGAAACAATCAGCGTATACCAGAATACAGCAAACGCATGCTCAGTATTTATTTCTGGTGTAAAAGTTAACGAAGTTTAATAGTTAGGAGTAACTAATGTCAACAGTTGGCACAACAACTAGTCAAACATATTTGCCAGGATTAACATCAACACTGACAAGTATTGTTTCAGCAAACCTTATTGTAAACGGTGGAGCTTATCTACCAGTAGAGCAAAGACTTTATTCTACTGGTAACTGGACACGACCATCAAACATTGCTAACTGGGTAAAGGTTACACTTATTGGAGGAGGCGGATCAGGTGGATCCGCAACTTCCTGGAACTATACTGGCGCAGGCGGAGGCGGGGCTGGACAATATTTAGTAAGATATGTTGATATTTCAACAGTTGCAGCTGGAGCTAACATTCCAGTTACAATTGGTCAAGGTGGTGCTGCAGTTGGTGGTAACTCTACTGGAAATGATGGAGGAGACTCAACATTTGGCGTAAACGGTAATCCATTTTATTTAATTTCTTACGGTGGTGGAGGCGGCGGATACGCACAGGGCTGGGGAAGAAGCGGTAGATATGGATCTAATGGTGCAGGTGCAGTAACTGCTGGCGGTGGCTCAGGTGGCGGTGGTGGAGGATATTGGCAAAACCAGTATAATGCTGCTGGCGGTGGCGGAGGAGCAGGTGGCGTAGGTGGACATGCATATGAAGGAACATATTCTGCAGGAACTGGATATACTGGTTACGGCGGAGGTCGTGGTGGCGGAAACGGTGGTTCTGATGGAGGAACTGGATGTTCAAACGGTTGGGGACAGTACCATGCTTTTGGAGGTTTAGGCGGTGTAGGAATTAACGGTCTTGCTGGCGGTGGTGGAGGCGGCGGTTCAAATGCAGGACCAGGATCTTGTGGTGGTGGAACAGGTGGAGATAACCTAACACAAAACGCAGGAACAGCTGGAATGGATGGAACTGGCGGTGGCGGAGGCGGAAGCTTCTGGGGCGGTGGCGGAGGAGCAAAGGGTGGCAACGGTCTTTGCTGGATAGAATATTACAGAAGGGTATCATAATGGAAAGAACATACGCATTAGTTAATGGAGAAGCAATCATCAATGTTGTATATGGTGGTTCACCAGAATGGTTTGCAGAGCATGAAGATTATAAAGTTTACGAGTTAATCGATGTTACTGACATGGAAGAAAAGCCAAGTCCATCTGGTTGGACATATCAAAATGGAGAATTTGTAAAGGATCCAATGCCTGAACCACTTCCTCCAGTAGCAGCAGAAGATTCAGAGCCATCTGGTGAAGTTCCAGTACAGCCTGGATTGAACCCAGAAGCTTAAAGGAGTAATAGTGGCTATTACAATTACATCTACAACTGGCAATGCAATTGCAGTAGGCTTAGAAGAAACCCTAGGTGCAGTTGTAAGAGCAGTTACTCCTCCAACACCTTTATTTATTAAACAATCTTCTGTTATATCAGCAACTGGTAACTGGACACGTCCAGCAAATATTGCTGACTATATAGACGTAGTACTTGTAGCAGGCGGAGGAGCTGGAGCAGCTTATGGTAACGATGCAAGATTTGGCGGTGGTGGCGGTGCAGGCCAGTACCTTGAAAGAATTCTTGATATATCATCTATAACTGCTGGAAGCACAATTGCTATTACGATTGGAAACGGTGGATCTGCTGTTTCTGGAACATCAAATGGTAATAACGGAGGAAACTCAGCTTTTGGTACATCTGGGCAACCATTTTATATGGTAGCCTATGGTGGAGGCGGCGGCGGACATGGTAATGCAAACGGTAACAATGGAAATGGTGGATCCTGTGGTCCAGGAGCAAATAATATAACTGGTTATGGCTCAGGTGGTGGCGGTGGATCAGAATGGCAAAACTCTTGGGGTGCAGCAGGTGGTGGCGGCGGTGCAGGTGGTCCAGGTCAACATGGCGGAATGACTGGTAATTTTCAAACTAATCAGTATGCAGGCCGCTGTGGTGGTCGCTTAACATCAGAAGGTTCTTCAGCAGGCGGAGCTGGGACGGGAACTGGCGATTCACGTCAGGCATGGCCTGGTGGAAATGGTGGAATTGGAATAAACGGATTGGCAGGCGGTGGCGGTGGATCAGCTAGAGGTGGTAATGGAAATGGCTCTTGTGGCGGTGGACAAGGTTATGGATATACTCACGGAGACCAAGGCCGTGATGCACGTCCTAACTCAGGATCAGGTGGCGGAGGGTCAAACGATAGAGTTTCTTCAGGTGCAGGCGGAACTGGAATTTGTATAATAACTTATTGGGCTAAGGTGAATGCATAATGCCAACTTCTTTAAATACTCAACAGCAGATAATGGTTCCTGGACTAGAGGACACACTTGGAGCAATAGTTAGAAATGTTACTCCACCAACTCCATTATTTATACAAGCACAAACAGTTATATCTTCAACTGGTAACTGGACACGTCCAAATAATATTGCAGACTTTATAGAGGTCGTACTTGTAGCAGGCGGAGGAGCAGGTGGTTGTTGGTCTGGAGGAGACTACTTTGGCGGTGGCGGAGGAGCTGGACAATATCTAAGAAGAATTGTTAATATTAACTCAGTTGGATCATTAGGTGTTATTCCAGTAACTATTGGAAACGGCGGATCTGGTGTAACTTCAAATACAAATGGTAACAACGGAGCAAACTCATCTTTTGGAACATCTACAAATACTTTCTATATGGTAGCCTACGGCGGTGGCGGTGGAGGACATGGTAATAATAATGGTAATAATGGTAATGGTGGAGCTTGTGGAATCGGCGCAGATAATATAACTGGTTATGGATCAGGCGGCGGCGGCGGCTCTGGATGGCAAACTAACTGGGGAGGCGCAGGCGGAGGCGGCGGAGCTGGAGGCCCAGGAGAACATGCTGGAATGTACGGAAACTTTCAAAATAATCAGTATGCAGGCCGTTGTGGTGGTCGCTTAACATCAGAAGGTTCTTCAGCAGGTGGAGCTGGAATGGGTGTAGGAGATTCACGTCAGGCATGGGGTGCTGGAAATGGTGGAATTGGAATAAACGGATTAGCAGGTGGCGGAGGCGGAGGATCCCGTGGAATGTGTGGAAATGGTTCTGCTGGCGGAGGTCAAGGAAGATCTTCAACTCACGGAGATCAAGGACGTGATGCACGTCCTAATTCAGGCTCAGGCGGTGGCGGATCAAATGATAACGTAGTATCTGGATCTGGTGGTACAGGAATATGTATTATCACATACTGGCAGAAGACAACTTAAGGTATAATATAACAAGGAGGAAATAATGCCTATAACATCAATACCAACACAAGTCACACCACCTCTTTGGTCTTATACTTTTGTACAAAGCCCAATTAACGGTAATGGTTATGACTATTTTAATACAGCTGTAAAGAGAACAAATTATGGATCCGTCACAGCAGGAACACTTGCGATAGACGTAACTTCAGCAGCTATTCATAGATTTCAACCAGGTGCTACTACAACAGTATCATTTACTGGTTTCCCAGCAGTTTCAACAGGGTATTTTTGGCAGGTAGAGGTAAAGGGTGGATCACTATTTACTATCAACTGGCCAGCAGCAATTAAGTGGGATTCATCTGCATCAGCTCCAACGCTATCTGCAAACGTAACCCTACTTAACTTCTTTACTCCAAATCAGGGGTCAACAATTTACGGCGGAGTAGCATTCGCAGATATTAACGCAGCATAGGAGATATAATGTACGCAATTCTAGAAGATGGAAAAGTATCAAAGGCAGGTTCTTTAACAGAACTATTTCCTTCAGTCTCTTTTGCAGCAACTGGCCCAGACCAGGAATGGCTAACTCTAAATAATGTTACAGAAGTCCAAATGACTTTAGACTATAATGAGGATACAGAAGAGCTTGTTTATCTTGAAACTCCAAAGATTCTTAAGGGAAATAAAGTAGTAGGAGTAGAAGTAAAGACACTATCAGCAGATCTAGCATGGGCTAGAATCAAAGCAAAAAGAAATGACTTGCTAACAAAGACCGATTGGACTCAACTAGCAGATACTCTTGATCCAGCAATGACTAAGAAGTATGCAGAGTATCGTGCTGCACTTCGTGACATTACATCAGCTAAAACACCTGCAGATGTTGTCTGGCCCAAGGATCCTGTGAAGGGGGCTTAAATGCTTCCTCACGTATTATTTAACTTTAGAACTAATAACAGAGCATCATTTCCAGTAACTTCTGGATTACAACTGCACTATGATGGTGATGCTGGAAATACATTCACAAAGAATACAACAAACGATGTTTCTCAATGGAGAGATCGTTCAGGATTTCTAAGACACGCAGCTCAAGCAACATCTAATCAGCAACCAAAGTATACACTTAATACAGTAGGTGGAAAAGTTGGTGTTGTACATGATGGTTCAAATGACTTTATGCTTATGGGAGATGGAACACTATCTTTCCTAAATACATCATCAATGACAATTGTTATTGTCTGCAATAGACCAGATACACCAATTCAAAAGTGGATTGTTGGAGGTCAAGGCGGAGTTGCAAGAACAAATCTTCAGATAGGTTATAACTCAGCAACATCATTTAAATTTGGTTTTGGTTCAGATGACCTTAACGCAATTATTCCAAATGTCTCAACTGGAACAACAGAGATGTTTGTTATGACATATGATTCACTTACACAAGAAAAGTTTTTAAGAAGAAATAAAGTTGAAGAAGCATCTGGTGCAGGAACTGGATCAATTTCTTCAATGACAGGACAATCAATTTGTAGATATCTCTCATCTTTCTCTAATGTAGCAGTTGGAGAAATTGCTATGTTCAATAGAGTATTGTCACCAGCAGAAATAACACTTGTAGAAACTTCACTTGCTATTAAGTGGCAAGTAGTTTAGTTAGGAGATAAAATGGCATACGTACCAACAAGAATCGTTGGTCCATATAACTTGACCGATGGATATCAGTCTGTTTATATTGCCGAGCAAAAAACAATTATGAAGCAGATCCTGCTTTCAAATGTTACTGGAACTGCTGCAAGTGTTAGAATCGCTATAACCCCATTTTCTGGAACTCCCTCATCAACAAATGCTATTATGCAGGATGTAGAAATTGAAGCCAACTCAACCTTAGTTGCAGATATTGTTCAGGTTTTAAATGTTTTAGATAAGCTACATGCAAGAGCATCAATATCTGGAGCGGTTAATATTACAGTATCTGGAATCGTTGACGACGGTACAGAATAAAATGGGAGACTACTTTGGCCGTCCAGTCTTTTCCCAAGGATAAAAATCAACAGGTAGAACATTTAAATGTTCCGTATGCTCGTGTAACTGTACCAAATCTTATTGGTTTAAACAATGTTATTGCACAAGCAACTCTGGATGGAAATGGCTTAAGAGCAGACGAAAAATATTTTATCGATACATCTGGAACTGGTGGAGTTGTTATTGCACAGGCAGTTCCATCTGGAAAAAGAATTAGATTTAAAACAAAAATTGAATACACCGTAAGAACCCTTGCTGCAGTAAATGTACCCTATGTTGTAGGGCTTAATAAAAATGTTGCAGCAGCTTCACTTACATCATCACTACTTACATACACAATTATTACTGTTCCCACAACAGATGTAAATAAACAAGATATTGTTTTATCTCAGAATCCAGAACCCCCAATTCAAATTCCAGCTGGAAATAATGTAACTATTAACGTAGGAAATTATATTCCAGCAACCGAAGGCTTATTGCCAGATACAATTGGAAAAACAGAAGCAGAAGCAAGGCTCC
>JACCDW011221614.1_pt1 | contig 12469 bp, 20 predicted proteins | sample 7449781 | NCBI WGS metagenome assembly JACCDW01 (sample SAMN15323449, study PRJNA562643) | freshwater metagenome | isolation source: river surface water | place: USA:Blue River Watershed | collected 2017-08-18
AGTATAGTGCTTGTGATTGCGCTTTCAAATATGTACAAGGTTCCCCCGTGGTTGATTGCTATTCCAGTCGCGTTTGTTCTCTTTGCGCTGTTCAGAGTGGAGACGCTTTTTTTCAACGAAGAAAAAACAGGCCTTGTGTCCAGGGTATTATGAAAAATGTACTACAATTCAAAAAAATACTCGAGGTCTGATATGGAGTGCCCCGTCTGCTACGAGAACTCTGTGAACTGCACCCTTGTGTGTGGTCACAAGTTTTGCAAGTCATGCGTCAAGACGTGGTACCTCAAGGGCTCTGATGGTGGTTGCCCTATGTGCCGCAGAAAGGTTCACTACCGCCGTATGCCTACTCGCAAGTGGCGCGAGGAGGCGTTTGAGAACAAGCTAAACGAGGTGTATCAAGAGTCTTTTGACGAACTCATCGATGACCTTTTGGAGCCTATGCAGTTTAAGATTGGCGAAAATATTGACGAGAACTGGAAGTCTGAGATTTCACCTGACCGTTACATTCCGGTTGTGAACGGTAACACTCTGACTATTTACAGAAAGAATGTTCGCCTGGATGAGGTTGCGGACCTTGAGAAGACTTACAGGGCTATCAAGGATGTTGTGGTGGATACCGACGAGCTTGATTACATTCTAAACGAGACGTATGACTACTATTCGGACCGGCGAGTTCACTTGAACAAGAGAGTTTACGGGGAGGCGGGGCATTGGTATCCTCACCAGAAGCACCGTGGCGGGACTCATGCGGGCTCTAGGACTCATGCGGGCATGAGGACTCATGCGGGCTCTAGGACTCATGCGGGCATGAGGAATAATTTTCAGCGCAGATAATAGACGGGATGAAACTGTACTTTCTAGACGGTAACGAGGAGTGGTGTTACGTTGCTAAGTTGCTCGGTTGGAACGCAGAGTCGGGAAGTAGTGTACTTTTAGAGGATTCACCGCGGAGTATAGTTTTCATACCAGAGTACATACCAATTTCACATATTCGTACTGTTATTAAGAATGCTCATATCGTCGTCGTATGGAGAGATTACAAGCTCGGTGTTATTGAAAACACTGAACACTCTTTGAATGTCGTCACAAATAAGAGTCTACTTGAAAAGGTTCCAAGCTCTGCATATGTACCAGAAAGTGTCCATGACGTATTCTCAATAATGAGAAATATATCAGAATCTAGGACCCGTGTTATAGAATCAGATTCAGAAATCGAGAATAAGACGTTGATAGAAAGAGCTCACATTTTTAAAGATACAAAGGTTTACAAGGGTAAGAAATTTATTCGAGAGGCATACGTCGCAGGGTGTGACATTTCATCAGACGAAATTCCTGTTGTGGCTAGTCGTGATTCAGTAGCTAAACATTTGAACGAATATCTAAATAAGCTTTTGATATTCTTGAGTATCAATGATTCTTCAGTCTCTTAAGTTTGAGTGGGACGTAACTGAAAAGGGTGTGGGATTTACAGTATGTGAGCATCCAGCTCATGTTATTCATATGAGGTACTATTCAAAGGGGCGTATACCTCCGTTAGGTGAGAGAGTAAAATACGCGAGATATCTTGGAAATTCAGAGGAAACTATAAAACATATGATTAAGACTCACAAACTTGCAGAGAAAAATTCTGATAAAAATCAGGCGGAACTTGATGCAGTATTTTCGAGATTCAACATCAAACCAACAAAGAAGAAGGTACTGAAACCATTTAAGAAAAACTAGAGTAATGTGAACAAGGACCAGGGACAGTGGTCAGTGGCTCACCACTGGAAACATGACCGCAAAACTTCGTCCGCATCAGGTGGAGGGTGTTGAGTGGATTCTCAACAGAGAAATCAACTCAAAGCCTCGTGGTGGTATGCTTTGTGATGAGATGGGTCTGGGAAAGACTCTTCAGATGATTACAGCAATTGTGAGAAACCCGAAGAAGCGCACACTCGTTGTTGTACCAAAATCCATAGTACAACAATGGGTGTCTGAGCTTGCAAAGTTTGCACCGAATCTGACTGTGTGCGCATATGACGGACCGAGGCGCAAGTACAAGCCAGCTGATGTCTGTGTGTGCCCATATTCAGTGATTGTGGATTTGCTAGAGTACAACTGGGACCGAGTGATTCTTGATGAGGGTCACGAAATTCGTAGCAGAAATTCTCTCGTGCATAAGAATGCCATGCGCATTAGCGCCCCAATCAGGTGGATTGTTACTGGAACCCCTGTGTTTAACAGATTCAAGGATTTCATTTCGCTCTGCGAGTTTGTTGGTGTTTCAATCAGAAAGATTCAGTCGTGCACAGATGAAGTCAGAAAGGAGATTATCCTTCGGAGAGTGAAGGAGTCTGAAGTTGGAATCGAGTTTCGGAATGTAGAGCTCCAGATGTATCCAGAGGAGCGTGAGCTGTATGAGCAAGCTCTTATTGAACTTGATGAGGCTGAATGTGTTCTCGAGGGTATCCTTCGGTGCCGTCAAGTGTGCTCGTGGCCAAAGATGTACGACCCAGAGTGGAAAGGCACATCCACTGCAAAGATGGATGCACTCACCGCGATGCTCAAAACACACCCTAAAGAAAAATCACTCATATTCACACAGTTCATAGAAGAGTCCAAGGAAATTCAGAGACGCGTCTCTGAATACAGAGATACTTTCTTGCTTTATGGCGCTGTAGAGAACCGTGATGAAGTTATACAGGCGTTCAAAAACTCAAAAGATCCTGGTGCTGTTTTTATCATTCAAATCAAGACTGGTGGTGTGGGTCTCAATCTGCAAGAGGCTAGCAGAGTGTATATTACTCAGCCGTCTTGGAATCCGGCGACTGAACTTCAGGCTATTGCGAGGTCTCATCGCGACGGTCAAAAGAAACACGTGATTGTGAAGAAGCTCGTGTATGCAGAGTGTGACGCCGTAGATAACGAGATTACAGAGCTTCAGATTCTGAAATCTGAGATTTGTTCTCAGGTTCTTGGAGATGATTCTATAAAAAGACAGATTCCCGAGATAAAATTTACCGCATCTAATTTCAAAGTAAAGCTCGGTCGTAAAAATGAGGATTCGGAAAACAGTTCTCAGGACTCTGGTAGTGACGCGTAAAAAGGCACCTCGATTCGCTCAGAGAGTTGCGAAGAGTATCGCACTCTCAAGTACGGCTGAAGTTTTTCTACACCACAAACCACCTGATGGTGCTGTTGTTATCGATGTCACAGTCATTGAGAGTCTAGAAGCATGTCTAAAGATTATGACACATCTTTTGTAAATGACAACACGAGCTTCTATATATGTACCTTTCGGACCAGATTTGAGTGTTCTTGATAATATAAAGCTTTGCAAAAACTGCAAATATTTTATAAAAGAGCCCAATGCAAAATGTGGTCTTTTTGGTGCTATAAATCTCATAGATGGTAATATCGATTACAAATACGCAACATCAGCAAGAAGCATGGATTGTAAGGGTAACTACTATTCAGAAGTGTCATCGTCGTCAACTTTAAACTGATTTAAAAACGCAAGGTAAAGTTTCTTGTCATTATCGACAGCCTGTTTGCACTTTGGATGTGTAGGTCCATAAAAACCACAAACAAGATTTACACGCGCGTGTGATTTGTAAATCTGATCTGTAGTGACAATCTGAGGACGTTTCATCATTTTTGTTATTAAAGGCTTATTAAGTTTAACTACAAATGCTACTTTGTAACGAAAGTGGAGTGTTTGATTCAAATGAAGTTGAAACAATAGAGCAGTTTATGGCTGAACATTTTATAAGTGAAGATGATTGTGTATTGGAACTAGGAGCTAGATACGGGTCTGTTTCAATAATCACAAACAAAAAAATAAAAAATAAGAAGAATCACATAGTTGTAGAACCTGATGAGACAGTATGGGAAAGTCTAGAAAAAAATAAACAAAAATATGGGTGTCAATTTGAAATTGTAAAAGGAATAATTTCAAATAGTGACAGATTTAATATGAAATATGAAGGCTACAGTTCACATGTGGTCGAGTCTGATACAGGGTCAGTTAAAAATTATCCCTTGGAAAACTTCAATTATAATTTTAATGTATTGATAGCAGATTGTGAAGGTGGGCTTGAAAATTTTTTGGATGAATATTCGTTTTTATATAACCAACTTACCAAAGTATTAATGGAAGAGGACAAAGACGACGTGTGTAATTACAAAAAAATTAAGGTGAACCTTATGAAGAGAGGATTTGTCAAGGTGTTTGAACACGGAGACTACAACGGTCTACTTCATTCAGTTTGGATAAAGATGACAAATCATCCGGTAAATTATATCGTGTGTGCACAGGGACGGTGAGGGAACAAAAGTGAACTTTTGGACAAAGACACACGACTTTGGACAAAGACACTTTTTTGGACATGGTGGTGACTTTTGCACCGTACGCAGATTTTCAGATGATTGCCAAGTCACTTGATTACAGACGACTTGGAAAACAAAGAGTCGAGGCTTACCAGATTTGGCGTGTGCTCACAGGGGCTTCGAAAAAAGGTGGCTGGAGAAACCATCCAGCTACAAAGGCATGGGAAGGGTGTGCATGTGCTCTTGCAGTCTACACAAACACAATGATTCGTGAGTGGGTAGCACGCGGATACAATAATACTATGAAGTTACTTCCACATTGTGCCAATCCGAAGATGCCTTGGTGGTGGGGATGGGAACCTGTTCATGCTTCACATAGGGCTGTCCTCAACCGCAAAAAGCCTGAATTTTATTCGTTTGAGAACACTGGTGAATATGATAATTGGGGATACGTATGGCCTTCAAAGGTGCCTCTTGAGTTGAGACTTGCTAATAAAGTTTCACCTAAAGAACTTATGTGCGAAGAGTACAAAGAATGAAATATTTCGTTATTCATCATCCAGCTCTTATAGAAAGAAGAAATTCTCTCGAGAAACAATTGTCTGAAAGAGGTATCAATGCTGAATGGGTAACTACTTGTTCACCAGAAGAGGCTCAACGTGTTAAAGAATTTACGGGGAGTCCTCTTTCTGTAAAGTTTATATCTATGAGCATGAAACATTACGCAGTCTTTAACAAAATGATTGATGAAGACATACCTCACGCTATTGTATTTGAAGATGATACAATATTTACAGAATATTTTGATGTGGAAAAAATTCCATTACAGGTTCCATATGTAAAGTTGTGCAGACCTGTAGGAGATGTATGGTGTACACAAGACGGTTCACCTTTTATTACTAGCAATAATGGATGTACTGATGCATACTACCTTACTAAAGAATTTGCAGAAATTTCTTTGAAAAATATTCAATTGAGAAAACCTATAGATATGGAAATTCATAATACACTCATAAAATTTTATAACGCTATTAACTTTTTATGTATACCAATGTGCTATCAAGAAGGCCCTGGTCCTTGTGAACTTACAGATGGGGAAACGTGGCGTGAGTATGTTGGTAACATGAATCACAAGACTCTAAGCTATCCAGCGTTGATTGCGTCTTAGTCTCTTTGAAAGCATGGGGTTTGTTCTCTTGAGAAGAGTTGCTAGGGCACCAAGTCTTCGGCTCAGTGTAAGACCAGGAACACCTTGTGCGATGGCTCTTGTCAAAGCTGCATGGCGAGTAGCGAGTCCTGATTTTGCACGATACCCATACTGACTGAGACCGCCTTTTTTGAGACGAAATAGCTTTGGACCACGACCTGGTTTACCTTTGTTGCTTGTACGGTAAGAAGTCGCTTTTACACGAGTGCCGTCTGAACGCACATAAGATTTTCTACGAATCAACATTATTAATTAAATAATAGAAAAAAAAGAATATTAATGGATACGTTCGAGTCAAATCAAACAAATAAGCTCAAAGAGCTGAGAACTAATACCGATGTAAAGTATTTGAAAAAATGTCTTGCAGAAACAGAAAAGTCTATGCCTGAATGTGCAGCTGAGAGTTTATACAGAACAAATAAACTTTCAATTTTGAAATCGAGAATCGATGAACTTAATAAAACATCCCAAATTCGATAGTGTTCCCGAAGAAAATTGCTGGTTGTGGATTCATAGGCTGATCCATATCATCAACCATGAACCCTGAAGAGTCTGAAGTGTTTGGTCTGTTAAATTTGAATATGCGTTCCATTGTCTTGTTGTTGTATGTTATCGTCTGACCTGTAAATCTGACATGTGTGAAATTTAGAGGAAATTCTATTCGCCATTTATTCATGTCTGATTCATAATCACCTAACGTAATATTGGTTCCGTTGAAACGAAATGCACGCGCAGAGTAAACAGTTTTCATAGACCTGAAGAATGGTTTTACAGGACTTGGTTCTGTGCTGACAGTTCTTGCGGGGCCGCTAGGAAGCTGGGTTCGTGTAGCTACAGGGCCTGTAGTTGGAGCGTCTGTTTTGTCTAGTGGAGTTCCAGAAAGACCGAACAGTAACAATAGACCGATTGCAACAAGCAGAGCAGCCGCAAAGATGACAACCAAGTAATTCATTCTTTTGTTTGCAAAGAGTAAAAATGTCAGTCGTCGGTCGCTTTGTCGGTCTTCTCATGTCCTCCAGAGAACAGGCGCACGTTTTCCATTTTACGACTGAATCATACGCTGCACATAAGGCTCTACAGGTATACTACGAGGGTATAGTACCTCTATTAGACAACTATGCAGAGACTTATATGGGAAAGACACGTAAGAGAATTACGCCTGTTGTGAATCAGCGTAAAATTTACACAAATGCAAAACTCGCCCAGAAGTACTTTGTGAAGATCGGTGGACTCATCAAAAAGATGAAGCTACCAAAAGACCCGTATCTGGATAACATCCGACAGGAGATTGATGCCCTCATTAAGCAAACTGTGTACATGCTTAGTTTGCGTTAATCGTATTTTCGTGTTCCTAAAAAAACACAATCATGAGATAAATCAAATGGAAGGGTTTTAATATTATATTTTTTAGTCAATAGACTAAATATAGACTGATCGTGTCTATGTTCAACAAAACAATGTGAATTTGTGAGCAAAGATGGAGAATCATCAACAAAATGATAATTTTCAAATACACATAAATCGAGCCATTCTTTTATAAAATTCATAGCTATTTTTGTATTTTTTAAAATTATTACCATTGCCGTACGCTGATAACTATTTGTAATATCATCAATGTTTGAGTCATGTTTGAAAATTTGATTAATTGTATCCATTTTACTATATTCACTTTCTAAAAAAGGTTGTATATCAAATGCTAATATTCCTTTATCATCATTTTCTAGTAATTTAATATATTCGTATAATTTATGTTTGCCAGTGTTTTGTATAGTACAGCCGGTATCTGCGTATACAACAAATTGTTCATCATGAGTATTTATTAAAGCTTGAAGAATTACTTGCGGCTTCCATATCCAATAACCGTAACCTCTGGGATTTTGTTCTATAAATGTTTTATGAGTTGTGTAAAAAATATTATCAAGTAAACTTTCATCTAAACACCATACATTTGTAAAAACTTGTAAATTATATGCTTCTGATTCAATTCTTTTTAAAGAATTTTTAAAATTGTTAGTAGAACCAAAAGATACAAAATTAATTTCCATTTATTTTAGTATTTTTTATATTCTTTAAAATTTCAGTATATATCATAGATTTTCCAGTATCTCGTATCTTATTTATAAAATCACTATCAACACATGATGGGTGTATATACCAATCTTCGTATGGGTAAATAATACCATTTTCTGGTTCATTCTGTACATCTTCGAAAACTAATACGTAACCTCTATTTTTGAATATTTCTCTAGATTTGGAACGAGTATCAAAAAAATCTCCTCTGTATATGTCATGTTCGAAAGTTACGACACCGAATGTATAATCACTGAATACAGTTTCATCTAGTCTTTCAAGAGTTGTAAGTGTAGAACGATTATCTACTTCCAAATCAATCTGAAGGTAATCAATATTTTTAGGAAAATTATTCTGGTCAAGTATTGACTTATAGTCTATAGTTGTTGCATCTTGAATGAGATGAATAGAATCAGGTCTGTGTACTTTGTACTTATTTAAAAACCTATCATCGTATTCGACCATTATACCTTTCCAATTGTACTCCTTTTCCAGTAAGTATGTGTTATTTATAAAAATAGGATCGTTACTTCCTATTTCTAAGAAATAACCATTCTTTTTAAAATTTAGTACTTCAAGAACAAACTCATCTTGATGAGCTTGTCCATTATAATCAGACATTATTAAAGAAAAGGATTAGTTATTTCTTTAAATAATGAAAACAATTATACTTTTTCCAATGGGGGGTCTTGGAAATCTTATTTTTCAATACATGTGTGCTTTTAACTTGTCAAAAAAATACAATGCAAAGTTACACATATGTTATGAATACGTGGATGAAAAAAGAGACAACATTTTAAAATACAAAAAAATTTTTGATGACGCGTATTTTATTACAAAGGACCAAGTAAATGATATTACAAAAAATGATATTATTTACAACTACAATGAACCTTCATTTACATACAAAGATTTTCCGGATTTTAGTATTTACGATACTGTTTTAATTTATGGGTATTTTCAATCTTGGAAATATTTTTATAATAGTCTTTCACTTCTTAGAAAAAACTTCAAAAAACACAACAATATGATTGAATATTACAATAATATTTCAAAAGGGAAGGAAACTGTATGTGTACACGTGAGAAGAGGAGACTACTTAAATCAACAAGCATATCATCCAGTTATGAACGAAGATTATTACAGAAATAATATTAAAAAATATGAAAATGTAATATTTATAGTATTTGCAGAAGATTACGAAGATGATTTTATGGATTGGACCATATGGAACGATATAAAAGAAAGTACAGTTTTTGTTAAAGACATAAAAAACCCACTTGATACATTTTTTCTTATGTCACTATGTGACAATTTTATAATTGCAAATTCTTCTTTGTCACTTACTGCTTATTATTTTAGACATAAATACTATTCTAGACTAAATTTTCCTAGTAATTGGCTTGGTCCCTCGGGACCACAATTTAAAATAGATGATTTAATAAATCAAGATGTATGAAAACATGGTATATGTCCATTATCAAATAGTTTTTTATCTCCAGTAACTATGTTTATTTCCATAGGATATATACCAAATTTACTAAGAAAAATTGATATGTCTATATCTTCCATATATGTAAATGTAATATCAATTTTATTTGAATTTGAAAAACAATCAAGTGCGTCTTTTCCTAATAAATAAACAGGGCCAGCTGTATAAATAAATTTATGAATTTTGTCTATATCAGTTTCATGTTTAGGAAATGTATTAAATTTAGAGTAGTTTAAATTACGTATAGACGACTCAAAACACACTAATAAACCTCCGTATTGCACTCTTTGTTTTAAAGATTTTTCTATTACCTTTTTAAACAAATCTAGTTCTATATACAAATCATCATCAATCTTTAATAAAAATTTAGGATTGAATAAAGAATTTATAATTCTTATAGATTTATAAACCTTTCTCGTAAGATAATCATACGTGTCATTACATTTCACGTACAAAACATCTCCGTCTAAAAAATATTCGTCTTGTATACTTTCATCTCCTATGACGAATACATATGGATAATTTATACTTTTTAACCATGTTTCTCTTATTAAATCTTGTTTATGTTTATTTTTTTTACATGTTATTATCATAAACATTTAAGATGTACAAAAAATATTTGTTTAATTATATACGTGTCCATTCATGGTTCTTTTTAAAATATCAATTACATCCGGTGAAGTTGTTTTGTATTGTTCAACTAAACCAGCAGGAAACCATTTTTGTTTCATAGCACTTGTAGCATAAACTTTTACATTTGGATTTATTATCTTTGAAAAGTTTGAAAGTGCGCTACTTGTTTTTATTATAATATCACATTTAGACAATGAAATCATGTCAACTAGACTCGAAATAGCTCCATTACCATTTCTAAAATATTCTCTTTTGTGTGTGTATTCAATTATGTTTTTTCCTGGATACCTACGCTTTACAGATTCTATGAAATCCTGTTCATCACTAGCCACATATATACTATCAAAATTTTCATGAGTCTGTAAAAATTCATCCACAATAATTAAAAAATCTTCCTGACTTATAGGATTAGTTTGAGATGTATCGCTATTTTTATCAGTTCCTCTATAATGAACGCCTAGTGTTTTTTCTGTTTCTATGTATGGAACCGACTTTTCAACTATATCAGAGAATGTAAAATATTTGTTCCATATATAGTTTGCTCTATTGTAACTATTCATATCAAAATCAAAATCTATATGATGCGTTTTTTTATACTCTAGAATATCTATAACTTCATCAACAACTTCATCAACAACGTCTAGTGGAACTATATGAGACGGTATCAAGTTTCCGTAAGATTTTGTGTTTACGTCAAATTTTATATTGTCACTTTCTATTTTATTTAGTATCTCTAACAACCATATTAAACATTGTCCAAACATTCCCTCTGTTAGAGTTTCTGCATCTGAACGAATCAAAATCATTATTTCAAAAAATATTCTAAACTTTATATTCAGCAAACCAATTTTCAATGTCAGAATAACTAGGCATCTGTATTCCAAACTTAGGTTCGCATACGTACCAATTTGATACAGGTTGTAAAATTTTCCAGTACATGTCCAAACAAAACTTTTCACGAATTCCCGTTTTTACAAGTAAATCTCTTCCGTCTTTAAAATTTTTTAGGAGAGTCGGTACAAAATTTCTGTTTACAATATACCCGGATGTAGTTTGAGCATCGAATACTTTTTTGAACGGTCCTTCTCCTTGTGAGTCTATAATGTTACCTGAAAGCATCAAAACATCCCATTCGAACTCAGGTGCTTTGAATTCTGTATTGAAATCTCTCGTAATTTTGAAATCATCTTCTAAAATCATAACACAATCATCATCAGTATCTTTTAAAAATTTTTCAAGTGCAATTATATGTGAACATGTACACCCAAGAGCTCCAAATTCTGGAACGTACACAGCTTCAATTCTATCATAGTTTTTAATTTCCATACATTCTAATTCTTTCTCTATGTGAGATTTTCTATCTTTTCTATGATTAAGATTTATATAATAAGTTTTCATTTAAACTTATTATATAAAAATGTTTAATTAAAAACACAAATAATATTTATATAATAATGTCAACTCTGTTTGAGATTGGTAAAAAATATCAAACAGATAAAGTCGAGCATGGATTTTTACCCTACTATGAGTCTATACTCAATGATATAAAAAACGAAAAATTAAATGTAATGGAAATTGGTGTATTTTACGGAAGTTCTATAAAAATGTGGAATGAATATTTACCCAATTCTATAATATATGCAGTTGATTGGTGGAAGGGAATTCAAGGAAATGGTACAACATTTGAAAATCATAGATTATTTGTAGAAGAAAGTAAGTACTACGAAAGAGTAAAAATAATTGATATGAATCAAAATGATGAAGATGATATTAAGAAGGTGTGTGAAAATTTATCAAATGTTAAATTTGATTTTATTATAGATGATGCTTCACACGTATCAAGAGACCAACAAATTACATTTGAACATATGTGGAGTCTTGTAAAACCAGGTGGTTATTTTATAATAGAGGATGTTCACACTTCTCTTTATGGTAAAGAGTATTATGGTGTATATGAAGACAACTCCAACAGTACACTTACGATGCTGTTAAATTATAATAAAATTGGAACATTAAATGGATTTTATATTAATAATAACAAACTTATAGAAAATGATATAGAATTTGTTGACATAATATGTATAGATAACAATGATAAAAGAACATACGATTACAATAATTTTAGATCTGGTACGGTTATAATTAAAAAAAAGTCTCACAATATATAAATAAATAATGGACACAATAAATACTCAATTGTTTAAATATGGTTATATAAACTCCGAGTGTGTTTATATGTCAAGAACGTACGAAGAAAATATAGAATATTCTCTTATAATGCCTGTATATAATCAACAAGAAATAATATTAACAAATGTAAAAAGTGCATTATTTAATACTACCGGTAATTTTGAATTCATAATTATAATGGATAATTGTAACGACAAAACTAACGAAATATTATTAGATTTTTTTAATAAAACAATTCACAATAATATAATACTTATAAAAAACAACAAGTCTTTATTCGAGACAACATGTGACAATATCGGAGCAAAAATAGCAAAAGGAAAATACATAGTAGAAATACAAGCAGATATGAAAGTCATAACGTATGGTTATAACTTCATACTTTCTAAACCTTGTAGATATCTTAGTAATGTTATAGCAGTTTCTGGAAGAAACTGTAACAAATTATTATTAGATAATAACGGAAATTGGACCATAAAAGGGAAGGATATCACAAAACCATTAATGATAAATGATTTTGAAGATTATAACAAGTTTCATATTTATGAATCTTGTAATAGAGGCCC
>JACCDW011507391.1_pt1 | contig 12469 bp, 7 predicted proteins | sample 7449781 | NCBI WGS metagenome assembly JACCDW01 (sample SAMN15323449, study PRJNA562643) | freshwater metagenome | isolation source: river surface water | place: USA:Blue River Watershed | collected 2017-08-18
ATCGCTGGAAAAAATCGGCATTGAAAGCAGGCAAGCTTTAAAAAATGTAAAAAGTAATCCCGACGAATACAAGGGCTACCAGCAAACTACTTATAGCATATTTGAGGGGGTTGATAATCCGAGTACCACAGAATCTGCACCTATCATTTTTTCTTCAAAATCTGCAGTAGAGATAGCAAAAACAGAAACACAAAAGCTGTCTTTTTTTATTGCTACAGACAGTTCCATTATCAACAACAATGATGAAAAAAGTGAAAATCCAGCTTCAACATCTCAAGAGTTACAGACAAAGATAAAAAAAACAATGATTGAAGTAAATGATAAGTTTAAAACTTTACAACTAAGACGAGAAGATAAAAAAGAAATTATCAGCCAAATTAATAAAACAGTACCATTTGATAAATTAGTACTTAGCAATGATCATGAAAATAGGCAGATGCTCAAAGAAAAAATATCTGACTTAAGATTATCTATTGAATTTTTCGCCGCATCTGCTGTTCAGGACAACTCACAAGAAAAAACTAATATCACTGACTCAAAACTTCATTCCTTAAAAAATGAATTGATAAATGATTTTAATGAGGCATGCAGGCTTGTGGCTGACAATCCCGATAAAGCAATGGAATTTTCTACAGCATTAAATTCACTCGACATTACACTGAACAACATCCTGAACAATCGCGACAAGAATAATTAGCAAACCTTTTATAAAAATTTATCCTGCCGTTGCCTTTACACCTTACCAGCTACTGCCTCCCGAATCTGCACCAGCGAACTCGGATCTTCAATCGTCGTCAGATCGCCCGGATCGCGGCCTTCGCAGATTGCCTGTATCGAGCGGCGCAGCAGTTTTCCGGAACGGGTTTTCGGCAGCAGGGTCACGCAATGCACGCGCGCCGGTCTGGCAACCGGGCCCAGCTGCTTGTCGACAATCGCGAAGATTTCTTTTTCCAGCTGTTGTCGCGCTTCCATTGATGCCGTTGTATCGGCCTTTTTAGGAATCACGAAGGCCATCGCCACCTGCCCTTTGACTTTGTCTTCCACGCCGACCACAGCCACTTCCGACACGTTGGCATGACTGGAGATGCTCTCTTCAATCTCGCGCGTGCCCAGCCGGTGACCGGCGACGTTGATCACGTCATCGGTGCGGCCGAGTATGAAGTAATACCCGTCATCATCACGTATGCCCCAGTCAAACGTGGAATACACTTGCTCGGTCTTGAAATTCGACCAGTAGGTTTTGACATAGCGCTCATCATCACCAAATACGGTCTGCATAAAGCCCGGCGGCATGGGCCCTTCAATCACGACCACGCCTTTTTCATTATTGCCGCACAGCTCGCCGGTGGATTCATTGAGCAATTTGATCCGGTAGCCTGGCATCGGTATGCCGGGGCTGCCCAGCCTTGTCGGTTTATCTTCGATGCCCTTGGCGATCGACAATACCGGCCAGCCTGTCTCGGTCTGCCAGTAGTTATCAATAATTGACACGCCGAGCTGCTCGGCTATCCACGCAGACGTGCTCTCATCGAGCGGCTCACCGGCCAGATATAAGGCCTTCAACGATGACACATCATATTTTTTCATCATCTCGGGCGGCTGCTTTTTTAATACACGTACCGCGGTAGGTGCGGAGAACATGCGCGTAACTTTGTATTTCTCGACGATCTGCCACCAGATGCTCGCATCCGGACGCAGTGGCGTGCCTTCATACATGATCGTTGCCATACCGGCGATCAGAGGGCCGTAAACAATATACGAGTGCCCCACCACCCATCCAATATCAGAAGTCGCAAAATAGGTTTCGCCGGGCTTGCCACAGAAAATGGTCTCCATCGACGAAGCCAGTGCGACCGCATAGCCGCCGACATCACGCTGCACACCTTTGGGCTTGCCAGTCGTGCCAGATGTATAAAGGATGTAAGAAATATCATCGGAGGCCAGCCAGGTAACCGGCTCTTTTGCATGCAGGTGTTTTTCGCGCAGGCTCGCGTAATCTACATCACGACCCGCGACCAGATTCATCGGCACCAGTCCGCGATCGACCAGCAACACATGCGCCGGTTTGTGTGCGGCCAGATGGATCGCCTCATCCAGTAACGGCTTGTAAGGAACCGGTTTGCCGCCACGCGAACCGGCATCGCTGGAGACGATCAGTTTGGGCTTTGCATCATCAATACGGGTGGCCAGGCTGTTGGAAGCAAAGCCGCCAAACACCACGGAATGTATGGCACCTATGCGCGCGCAGGCCAGCATTGCGAAGCTCGCCTCGGCAATCATGGGCATGTAGATCAGCACAATATCGCCCTTGCCCACGCCAAGCTCGCGCATCATCGCCGCGGTGCGCTCAACTTCAGCCTGTAATTGCTTGAAGGTCCAGGTTTTTTCAGCCGGCGTGCCGTCTGCGGTTTCGGTAGAAATCGCGATCAGCGCAGTATGCTCACAATGCGTATTTGCCCAGCGGTCTACGGCGTTATGACAGAGATTGGTCTTGCCACCGACAAACCAGTTCGCAAATGGCGGATTAGAATAATCCAGCGTGCGGGTGAAAGGTTCATGCCAGTCGATACGCTTGGCTTCGTTGGCCCAGAAGCCTTCGGGGTCATGGATGGAATGCTTGTAGAAGTCTTCGTATTGCATTGGGTCTCCTCCAACTCAATCTGTGCCTGCCGCGACGTGTATACCGCCTGTTTTCGGCAAGATTTTTAACCGGCTAAAAAAACAATAGCATGTTCAGAATACATCGCCGGGTATGCGTACCCAGCCTTCCATCAATACCCGTGCACTGCGGCTCATAATCGCTTTGGTCACCGTCCATGCACCATGGACCTGAGTAGCTTCTGCGCCCACGCGCAGGCTGCCCGATGGATGACCGAAACGCACGGCCTGGCGCGCGCCACCACCGGCTGCAATATTGACCAGCGTGCCCGGTATCGCTGCGGCGGTACCAATGGCAACGGCAGCAGTGCCCATCATCGCATGATGCAGCTTGCCCATGGAAAGCGCGCGTACCAGTAAATCTATATCGTTCTTGCTGACTGGCTTGCCGCTGGATGAAACATAATCAGCCGGCGGCGCGACAAAGGCTATCTTGGGCGTATGCTGGCGCTTGGTTGCTTCATCAAGCTGCTTAATCAAGCCCATGCGCAGCGCGCCATGCGCGCGTATAGTCTCAAACATCGCCAGCGCCTTGCTGTCACTATTGATTGCATCCTGCAGTTCCGTGCCGGTATAACCTATGGCATGTGCATTGATAAAAATAGTCGGTATGCCGGCATTGATCATTGTGACTTTGAATGTGCCTATGCCCGGCACGTCCAGATCATCAACCAGATTCCCGGTCGGGAACATCGCCCCTTCTGCACCTTCTTCATCGGCTGCCGGATCAATGAATTCGATTTGCACTTCGGCGGCAGGAAAAGTCACGCCATCGAGCTCGAAATCTCCGGTCTCTTGAACCGCTCCATTGGTGATCGGTACATGCGCAATGATGGTCTTGCCGATATTGGCTTGCCAGATGCGTATGGTCGCAAGCCCGTCTTTCGGAATTCTGGCCGCATCGATGAGCCCGTTGGCAATTGCAAACGGCCCGACTGCTGCCGACAGATTGCCGCAGTTGCCGCTCCAGTCTACAAAGGCTTTATCGATGGATACCTGACCAAACAGGTAATCGACATCATGATCTGGCTTGCTGCTTTTGGAGAGGATGACGGTCTTGCTGGTACTGGAGGTCGCACCGCCCATGCCGTCGATCTGTTTACCATAAGGGTCGGGACTACCGATCACACGCATGAGTAAGGCATCTCTTGCCGCACCGGGCTGTTGCGCTGCTTCGGGCAGATCCTGCAGCCGGAAAAATACACCCTTGCTGGTGCCGCCGCGAATATAGGTAGCCGGAATTTTGATTTGTGGTGCGCTTGACATAGGATGCTGTTACCTCAATCTGGTGTGGTCGGCACACCGTCTTCCTCTCAATATCACCTGTACCCTGAAAGAAGACGATGTGTGCTGTCTTGTTAGGCCGCTTTTGCTGACTCTAAAAAGTCTTGCGCAAAGCGCTGCAGTACGCCGCCAGCTTCATAGATTGATACTTCTTCAGCCGTATCGAGCCTGCAGGTAACCGGCACGTCGACACGTTCACCATTTTTGCGATGGATCACCAGCGTCAACTCACAACGCGGCTTGCGCTGGCCAATCACATCATAGGTTTCGGTACCGTCGATACCCAGCGTCAGGCGATTGACACCCGTCTTGAATTCCAGCGGCAAGACGCCCATACCGACCAGATTGGTACGATGGATGCGCTCAAACCCTTCGGCAACAATCGCTTCCACACCAGCCAGTCGCACGCCCTTGGCCGCCCAGTCACGGGATGAGCCCTGACCGTAGTCGGCGCCGGCAATAACGATCAATGGCTGCTTGCGCTGCATGTAAGTTTCAATCGCTTCCCACATGCGCGTGACTTTGCCTTCAGGCTCGATGCGCGCCAGTGAACCCGCCTTGACCTTGCCGTCCTGCTGTACCATTTCATTTTTTAAAGTGGGATTGGCAAAGGTTGCGCGCTGCGCAGTCAGATGGTCGCCACGATGGGTGGCGTAGGAATTAAAGTCTTCTTCTGGCAGGCCCATCTTTGCCAGATACTCACCCGCTGCACTGTCGGCCATGATTGCATTCGATGGCGATAGATGGTCAGTCGTGATGTTGTCGCCCAATACCGCCAGCGGGCGCATGCCTTTTAATGTGCGTGCACCAGCGAGCGCACCTTCCCAGTAAGGCGGACGACGGATATAGGTGCTTTGCGCACGCCAGTCATACAATGGGCTGACCTGCTCGCCCTTGTCGACTTGTATCGCAAACATCGGATCGTAAACTTTGCGGAACTGCTCAGGCTTGACGCTGGAAGAAACGATCGCATCAATCTCTTCGTCAGTCGGCCAGATATCTTTCAATGTAACAGGCTTGCCATTGGCGTCCGTGCACAGCACATCTTTTTCAATATCAAAACGGATGGTGCCGGCAATCGCATAAGCCACGACTAGTGGTGGCGAGGCGAGGAAGGCTTGCTTAGCATACAGATGAATACGGCCATCAAAATTACGGTTACCGGAGAGTACTGCAGTCGCATACAGATCGCGCTCAACGACTTCTTTTTGTATGACCGGATCCAGCGCACCTGACATGCCGTTGCACGTGGTGCAGGCAAATGCGACCACGCCAAAGCCCAAAGCTTCAAGTTCGGGCATTAATTTCGCTTCTTCGAGATACAGCGCAACTGCCTTGGAGCCAGGCGCAAGCGATGTCTTTACCCAGGGTTTACGCGTTAAGCCCAGCTTGTTTGCATTGCGTGCCAAAAGACCTGCGGCAATCATGTTGCGCGGATTATTGGTATTGGTGCAGCTGGTGATCGCAGCAATGATCACTGCGCCATCAGGCATCTTGCCCGGCTCGTTTTCTACCTTGCCGCTAATGCCGCGCGCTGCCAGCTCGGATGTCGGCACGCGCGCATGCGGATTCGACGGGCCGGCGATATTGCGTACCACGCTTGAGAGATCAAACTTCAGTACGCGCTCATATTGCGCATGTTCCAGCGAATCTGCCCACAGGCCGGTTTCTTTCGCATAGGTCTCCACCAGCTTGACCAATGCATCATCACGTCCTGTGAGTTTGAGATACTTGATGGTTTGCTCATCAATGTAGAACATTGCTGCAGTGGCGCCAAACTCTGGCGCCATGTTGGAGATCGTCGCACGGTCGCCCAGTGTCAGTCTGGCTGCACCTGCACCGAAAAATTCAAGATATGAAGAGACGACTTTCTGCTTGCGCAAAAATTCTGTCAGCGCCAGTACGATATCGGTTGCAGTAATGCCGGCTTGCGGCTTACCGGTCAATTCAACGCCGATGATGTCAGGCAGCCGCATCCAGGAAGCACGACCGAGCATCACTGTCTCTGCTTCTAGCCCACCGACGCCAATCGCAATGACACCCAGTGCATCGACCATTGGTGTATGACTATCAGTGCCGACTAAGGTATCCGGATAGGCAACGCCATCATTCACCTGAATCACGGGCGACATACGCTCCAGATTGATCTGGTGCAGGATGCCGTTACCGGGCGGAATAACGTCCACATTCTTGAAGGCTTTTTTGGTCCAGTCGATAAAATGAAAACGGTCTTCATTGCGACGGTCTTCAATTGCACGATTTTTTTCAAATGCCTGCGGATCAAAACCACCGCACTCCACCGCCAGCGAATGGTCCACCACCAACTGGGTCGGTACCACCGGATTGACCAGTGCAGGATCGCCGCCTTTCTCCTTGATCGCATCGCGCAGGCCGGCCAGATCAACCAATGCAGTCTGTCCCAGAATGTCATGACAAACCACGCGCGCCGGAAACCACGGAAAATCAAGCTCGCGCTTGCGCTCGATGAGCTGCCTGAGCGAGTCAGTCAGTGTGGAAGGATCGCAGCGGCGCACCAGATTCTCGGCCAGTACGCGCGAGGTATAAGGTAACTTGTCATAAGCACCGGGCGCTATCGCATCAACTGCAGCGCGTGCATCGAAATAGTCGAGTTTGGTACCGGGAAGCGGTTTGCGGTGTGCAGTGTTCATGTGCCTGTTCAGTCCGAATAGTGTGAAGAATAAAACCCTGAATATATTCCATTAAATCTGCTTACAACAAATTACGGGATACGGCTAAAGACGCCGGAGTACTGCCTGCGCCGGAATAACGGTGGATCATCAAACCGTCATTACTGCGCAGGACGACATTCCCTGTCTTTGCAATGGCAATGCCCGCTTATTTGCGCTTGGCGATCGGCACGAACTTCAGATCTTCCGGTCCGACATAGTTGGCACTCGGACGGATGATCTTGTTATCGATACGCTGCTCTACAATGTGCGCAGCCCAGCCTGAGGTACGTGCGATCACGAACAACGGCGTGAACATGGCCGTTGGCACGCCCATCATGTGATAAGACACGGCCGAGAACCAGTCGAGGTTAGGGAACATCTTTTTCACATCCCACATCACACTTTCCAGGCGTTCGGCGATATCAAACATCTTGGTCGAGCCCGCATCTTTAGACAGCGTATGGGCGACTTGTTTGATGACTTTGTTGCGCGGATCGGAAATCGTGTAAACAGGATGGCCGAAACCAATTATGACTTCCTTGTTTTCAACACGACGACGGATATCTGCCTCGGCCTCATCCGGATTGTCATAGCGCTTCTGGATTTCAAATGCGACTTCATTGGCGCCACCATGCTTGGGGCCGCGCAATGCACCAATTGCGCCAGTGATGGCAGAGTACATGTCGGAACCGGTGCCGGCAATCACGCGGCTGGCGAAGGTGGATGCATTGAACTCATGCTCGGCATACAGAATCAGCGAGGTATGCATGGCTTTTTCCCACAGGTCTGATGGCTTCTCACCATGCAGCAGATGCAGGAAGTGACCGCCGATAGAATCATCATCGGTTTCAGTGTCAATGCGCTTGCCGTTATGGCTGTAGTGATACCAGTACAGCAGCATGGAGCCGAGAGATGCCATCAGGCGATCAGCAATATCGCGCGCGCCCGGTGTGTTGTGATCTTCTTTTTCAGGCAAGGTGCAGCCCAGTGCAGAAACACCAGTGCGCATGACATCCATAGGATGTGAAGAAGCCGGCAAAAATTCGAGTACGGCCTTGACGCTGACTGGCAGACCGCGCAGTGCCTTGAGTTTTTGTTTATACGATTTGAGTTCAGCAGCAGTCGGCAGCTTGCCGTGCACCAGCAAATGCGCGATTTCTTCAAATTCGCATGCATCTGCAACGTCCAGAATGTCATAGCCGCGATAGTGTAAATCATTGCCGGTCTTGCCAACGGTGCACAGTGCAGTATTACCCGCTGTTACGCCGGAAAGTGCGACGGATTTTTTTGGCTTGAAGCCGCTGGTCTGTTGTTCGCTCATCTGTTTCTCCTTGGGGATGATGTCTTCATTATTTTTACATGCAGGTCGGCATTACTTGGATTTTTGCTGTGCAAACAGCGCATCGAGTTTCTGCTCGAAGTCGTGATAACCAATACGCTCATACAGCTCCATGCGGGTCTGCATGGTATCGACCACATTCTTTTGCGTGCCATCGCGGCGCACTGCCAGATAAACATGTTCTGCTGCCTTGTTCATCGCACGGAATGCAGATAACGGATACAGCACCAGACCTACGTCTGCACCGCGCAGCTCTTCCACGCTATAAAGCGGCGTTGCGCCAAACTCGGTGATATTGGCCAGGATAGGTACCTTTACTGCAGCGGCGAATTGCTTGTACATAGCCAGCTCAGTGATCGCTTCAGGAAAGATCATGTCCGCACCTGCTTCTACACAGGCCACGGCGCGATCCATTGCAGCTTCCAGTCCTTCGACCGCCAGTGCATCGGTGCGCGCCATGATGACGAAATTATCATCAGTACGCGCATCAACCGCGGCCTTTACACGATCGACCATTTCCTGCTTGGTGACGATTTCCTTGTTCGGACGATGGCCACAACGCTTGGCACCGACCTGATCTTCGATATGGATTGCTGCTGCGCCGAACTTGATCATGGATTTGACCGTGCGCGCGACATTGAAAGCGGAAGAACCAAAACCGGTATCTACATCGACCAGCAAGGGCAGGTCGCAAACATCAGTAATGCGGCGCACATCCGTGAGCACATCATCAAGATTGGAAATGCCCAGGTCAGGCAGACCCAGTGAGCCTGCTGCCACACCACCACCGGAGAGATAAATTGCCTTGAATCCGGCACGCTTGGCCAGCAATGCATGATTAGCGTTGATCGCGCCGATGACTTGCAATGGCGACTCCTCTTTCATCGCCTGCCGGAATTTTGCGCCTGCTGATTGGATGCTCATAGTTGATCCTGTTTTTGTTCAGTTACGGGAAATGATTGCCGCACAGTTTGCAAACCCTGTGCCATGCCGCAAGCCTTGAGCAGCATCAGGCCAGCTCGCTGATGACCTTGAATTTAGTCATTAAAAACAAAGGCTTGAATTTCTAATCAAAAAAACAAGATATAAATTTCCTTGTCAGGATGTTGCAGCTTGTGTTTCAATATCCAGAGAAAACTGAAACATGAAACATATTTGAAACATGGCTCGCTCATCGCCTCTTCTGCCCGAAAACAATAACAAGCCGGTGTTCTGGACCGTGTCCAAATCCAGGCTGTTTGATCTGTTCCGCGATATCACGCTGGAATTTGATGACAGCGCCACGATCGAGCCGATCAATCTCGGCTTTGAAGATGCTGTCACCCATATTCGCGAACGCTTACTGACTGAACGCTGCGATGCCGTGATCTCTGCCGGCTCCAATGGCAGCTATCTGAAAAGCCGGCTTGCGGTGCCGGTCGTCATTGCCAGGGCCAGCGGCTTTGATGTGATGCAGGCGCTGGCGCGTGCGCGCCAGATCTCGCCTGCTATCGGCCTGATCAACTATCAATCGCAGCTTACCGAGCTGACTGAATTTCAACGCACTTTCGGTATAGAGATCATGCAGCGCAGTTATGTGACGGAAGAAGATGCGCGCGCGCAGGTCAATGAGATGAAAGCTGCCGGTATCAAGGCCATCGTCGGCGCCGGCCTCATTACTGACCTGGCAGAGGAAGCCGGTCTGACAGGCGTGTTTGTCTATTCTGCTGCCTCAATACGGCAGGCTTTCAATGATGCGCTGGAAATCGCGCGCGTGACGCAACTGGAAATGCCGCGCGGACGCAATCAGGCGACAGGAGACAGTCTGCGCGCGCGCCATAGTATCAATGACTTACGTGGCGATTCGGAAAAAATGCAGGCATTGCGCGATACGGTGTCACTGTATGGCAAGTCACCGGCAACGGTATTGATCCAGGGTGAAACCGGCACCGGCAAAGAGTTGGTCGCGCAGGCGATCCATCGCGAGAGCATGCGCGCGCCGGGCGCATCCCAACCTTTTGTTGCAGTCAATTGCGGCGCCATCGCCGAGTCGCTGCTGGAATCGGAATTATTCGGCTATGAAGAAGGCGCATTCACTGGCTCGCGCCGTGGCGGCCATGCCGGCCTGTTCGAAGCTGCACATCGGGGCACGTTGTTTCTGGATGAAATCGGTGAAATGCCACTGCCCCTGCAGACGCGCCTGTTGCGCGTACTGGAAGAAAAAGAAGTGGTGCGGGTCGGTGGCACGCGTCCTGTAGCGGTAGATGTACGCATCATCAGCGCCACGCATTGCGATCTGGAAGAACGCATACGACAAGGATTGTTCCGTGCCGATCTGTTTTATCGACTTGGCGTGCTGCGCGTGGCATTGCCGCCCTTGCGAGAGCATACTAATGATCTGGTGCCACTGGCTGAATGGTGCTTGAAGCATGCATTGGCTGCGATGAATGTCAGGCCACATGCAAATCTGCATGCAGAGCTGCTGGCCTGCGCACCACTGCTTGAGGCCTACAGATGGCCGGGCAATGTGCGCGAATTGCGCAACCTGATGCAACGCGTTGCCCTGTTCCTTGCGGTGCAGCCGCTGCAGGCATTGACGCCGGCATTCCTGCAAAAGCTGGCACCGGAACTCAACCAGCTATCGTTGTCGGTCGCACCTGTGGTGACCCAAGCTGCGCCTGTTTTGCGTGTGGCCGATACGCTGGCGCGCTTTGATGGCAATCGTGCGGCGGCAGCGGCACATCTGGGCATTAGTCGCACGACCTTGTGGCGACGCCTGAAAGAAGAAACTGGCGCCTCCTGAAAGCGCCGGAGGCAGACTGGTTGCTCAGTCGTCTTTGCTACCGGCGATACCTAATTCCTGTATCTTGCGCGTGATCGTATTGCGGCCTATGCCCAGCCGGATCGCGGCATCATTTTTACGACCATGCGTATGCTTTAATGCTGTCTTGATCAACGCAGACTCGAATTCCCTGATCAGTATGTCCATGACTTCAGGCCTTCCTGCCTGCAGCATTTGTGCCGCCTCATTTTCAAGCAACATGATCCAGTTGCGCTTCTCTGTCTCTGGTGCTGCGGTGCTGGAAACAGCAAAGGCCGCTGCGGAAGAAGGCACTGATGGCATCGTATGCGCCACTTCACTGCTCTCATGGCTGGTCTGGCCGATGGATGTATCAACTGCAACCGGTATCGCACCACCTGCGCCACTCCCGTTAACAGGTGCAATCTCGCCTATGAGCTTGCCTGAGATCAGTTCATGCGGCAGGTCTTTGATTTCTACAGTCTGTCCCGGCGCCATCACGGTGATCCAGTTGCACAGGTTTTCCAGCTGGCGCACATTGCCCGGTAAATCCAGCCTGGAGAGAAAGTGCATTGCCTGATCTGACATGCGCTTGGCCTCGATGCCCAGCTGGCGCGCGCTCTGCGCAAGGAAATGCCGCGTGAGGATAGGAATGTCTTCGTGCCGTTCGCGCAGTGACGGCAGCCGCAAGCGGATCACATTGAGGCGGTGATACAAGTCTTCACGGAACAGGCCTTCGCGCACGCGCTGTTCCAGGTTCTGGTGGGTGGCAGCAATAACGCGCACATTCGCCTTCATCGACTGATGACCGCCGACACGATAAAAATGGCCATCCGAGAGCACGCGCAACAAGCGCGTCTGTAAATCGAATGGCATGTCGCCGATCTCATCTAAGAACAGCGTGCCGCCTTCGGCCTGCTCGAAGCGGCCGCGACGCGTGGACTGCGCACCGGTAAATGCTCCGCGCTCGTGACCAAATAACTCAGACTCGAGCAGATCTTTCGGGATGGCAGCGGTATTCAATGCAATGAATGGCTGTGCGGCACGCGGACTATGCTTGTGCAATGCGCGTGCGACCAGTTCTTTGCCGGTTCCTGATTCACCGGTGATGAGCACGGTGACATTCGATTGCGACAGCCGGCCGATTGCGCGAAATACGTCCTGCATGGCCGCGGCCTGACCGAGTATCTCCGGTGTATCAGGCGAGACTTGCTCGCTGGCTGACTCGCGCAGGCTCTCTTCGAGCGCGCGCCGTATCAGTTCAACAGCCTTGTCCAGATCAAAAGGTTTGGCGAGATATTCAAATGCACCGCCCTGAAAGGCAGCCACTGCGGAATCCAGATCCGAGAATGCGGTCATGACAATCACCGGCAAGCCGGGATGCATGCTTTTGACATGTTGCAGTAGTTCAAGACCGGATTCGCCCGGCATACGGATATCTGATACCAGCACCTGTGGCGTGGAAGTTTTTAACGCCTCGATCGTGTCACGCACGTTGGAAAAGCTTCGGGTGGCGAGATTTTCGCGGGCAAGCGCTTTTTCCAATACCCAGCGTATTGATTCATCATCATCTACTATCCAGATCGGTTTCATGATTTTTACTGCCTCGCCTATCTGATCACAAGCACCAAAGCGGTGCTTGTTCATGCAACTTGCTCTTATTCCGGCCAGTGTGACTGATCATGCACGCGTTCAGGGCAGCGCAATCAGCAGCCGGAA
>JACCDW011632500.1_pt1 | contig 12466 bp, 11 predicted proteins | sample 7449781 | NCBI WGS metagenome assembly JACCDW01 (sample SAMN15323449, study PRJNA562643) | freshwater metagenome | isolation source: river surface water | place: USA:Blue River Watershed | collected 2017-08-18
CAGTCACTGCAACAGCTTTTACTGGACCACTGACTGGCAATGCTTCTTCTGCCACAATTCTTCAAACAGCTCGAACCATTAATGGTCAGTCTTTTAACGGCTCCGCAGACATTACTGTTACTGCAAATACCACAAATGCTGCCACATTTAATAACGGAGGAGCAGGCGCTGCTTCTGGAAGTACGTTTAATGGTAGTAGCGCTTTAACAATTTCGTATAACACTATCGGCGCTCCAAGTACTACAGGCACAAATGCAACTGGAACCTGGGGCATCAGCGTAACAGGTAACGCCGCAACGGCGACAAAGCTTGCAACAGCAAGGAACATTAACGGTGTTCCTTTTGATGGAACAGCAAATATTACGATTCCAGCTACTGCAGCCAACGCAGTTACCTTTAACAATAGTGGATTGGGCAATGCAACGGGTATTGCATATGACGGTAGTGCCGCAATTACTGTTTCTTATAACACTATTGGTGCGCCAAGTATCACCGGAACCAATGCCTCTGGAACATGGAACATTGCAATTTTAGGTAATGCTGCTTCCGCAACAGCTTTACAAACAGCACGCAATATTAACGGAGTAAGTTTCAATGGCACTGGAAATATCACGATTACAGCCAATACTACGAATACATTAACAAGAGGTTCCTATTTAACCGGGGACAACTTTAATGGATCCCTAGCAACCACCTGGGCGGTTGATGCGACTACAACAAACACAGCCAACAAAATTGTTGCACGCGATGCATCTGGTAATTTTTCAGCAGGTACAATAACAGCTGCTTTAAGTGGAAATGCAACGACTGCAACCACCTTAGCAACAGCTAGAACCATTAATGGCGTAAGTTTTAACGGATCTGCAAATATTACAATTACTGCGGCCAACCCATCCGCTTTAACAAACGGCAGTTATTTAACAGGCAGTGCTTACGATGGATCAGGTGCTGTTACCTGGGCGGTTGATGCAACAACAGCAAATACAGGAAACAAAATTGTTGTTAGAGATGCATCCGGTAATTTCTCAGCGGGTACAATCACAGCAAATCTTACCGGAAACGCAAGCACGGCTACAACACTTCAAACGGCACGCACAATTAACGGCACTTCATTTAACGGCTCCGCAAATATTACTATCACGGCAAATACTACAAATGCATTAACGTTTGACAACGGAGGAGCAGGCGTTGTTTCTGGCAGTACGTTTAATGGAAGTGGTGCTGTCACGGTTTCTTACAACACTATTGGTGCACCAAGTACAGGAGGAGCCAATGCCACAGGTAACTGGGGAATTAATATTACCGGTTCAGCGGCAACATTAACAACAGCCCGTACATTAACTGTTGGAAATACTTCGAGATCGTTTAATGGATCCGCTGACGTTACTTGGACCCTCAACGATATCGGTTGCGGAGACGTATTCTTAACAGCGACTCAAACACTAACCAATAAAACAATCTCAACCGGTGTATATTCCGGAACTGTTGATGTTACTGGTTCTTACAGAAGCGGTATTACTGCACTTGGCGCAGGCACAACCATTGACTGTAGTTCAGGAAATTATTTTACAAAAACAATTACAGGAAATACCACATTTTCAGTAAGTAATGTTCCAGCTAGTAGAGCTTATTGCTTTACATTGGAATTACAGCATGATAGTGGCGCGGTAACATGGTTCTCTGGTGTAGAGTGGCCAGGTGGTATTGCTCCTACTTTAACCGCCGGTAAGACTAGTTTGTTTATCTTTGTAACAGATAACAGCGGAACCCGTTGGCGTGGTGCTTTCTTGGCTAACTACACTAATTAATATGGATCCTATTTCTACGCAGTTATTAGCAGCATCTCAAAAAGAGCAAGAATACAATGGTTGCCTTGCTGTTAACCATGATACTTCTCCATATATAACCGTATATCCTTTTACAGCTGCAACAGGATTTGGCACAAAATACAGTAATCCAAGTACTTTACCAGCCAGTGCAACACAGCAACCAAATTCTGTAACTTTTACTAATGATGGTGGAGTGTTGGCGTGGCCAACAAACACCAGCACCGGTACTACTGGCAGCCTTTTTTTGTATAACTGGTCACAAGCTACAGGTTTTGGATCAAGAATAACCGATAACACAGGTCTTGCCGTTCCTTTATTGGGATCTGTGACCGTTAAGCCTTCTGAGTATGGTGCAGGATATCATTATGTATTATTTTCAGGAAGCAATGGTGACATTTACCGTTTTCATGTGGCAAGTGGAGGAGGTCTTAATCAAGGAAACACAAAATCTACAGGATTTGGTGGTTACACAGGACAACTTAAATTTAATAATGCGGGGACTTATGTTTTAGGTTCTGTGGGTAATCCACGTGTTTACCCATGGACTGACGGGTGGCCGGCAAGCAGTGTCAATTTAGGAACCGCAATTGAACTTAGCGGAACAGGAATTAGCTGGCGCCTGGGAGATTGGCATCCATCAGATACGGTTGTTGTTGTTGGAAACAGCTTTACAACGGCAAACCTAAGAGCATACAACTTTGCAGGTGGATGGGGATCTTTACTTAGCAGTGCTACAAGTCCCTTGACTAACATGAATAGCGTGTGTTTTTCACCCAGTGGTAAAGCTGTTTTTACTGTTGGCGCCGATTCCCCTTACCTTAAAGCATATGCATTTGACCAAACAACAGGCTTTGGTAGCGCTTTTTCCAATCCAGCTACAGTTCCGACAGGAGCCTGTTACACTGTTGTAGCGGCTAAAACAAACGATCTTGTAGCAGTATGTTCTTCTGCTAGTCCTTACATTTTTGTTTATCCTTGGGACGACTCAACTGGTTTTGGTACAAAGTATTCTGACCCCAGTTCTCTACCTGGAGGAACAAGCCGCGCAATTGCTTTTATGTGATCTTAAACATGTCTAAACAAGAAAAGAAAATCAACATTCTCAAGCATGCCCTTGAAGTAAGAGAAGAAGAAATCTTCTCTTATCAAATTGATATTGATAACTTTGAAAGAGCAATTAAAAAAATTGAAATAGAATACAAAGAAGACACTAATATGCAAAGTTTTAAAGAAAATTTGTACAAGCTGCTAAAAGAAAACAAAGAGCAGCAGGCAAAATCAATTATTATCCACGACGTAATCAAAGAACAACTCTTTGAGTTAACAGGAGAAACATGTTTTACGCACGTTTAAACAAAGACGGTAAAGTAGACCGTTATCCATACACTCTTACAGATTTAAAAAACGAGAATAAACACATTAGTTTTCCGGATGTTATTGACGAGTCAATCGTTAGTATGTTTAATGTGCAGCCGGTTACATTAACTGAGCCGCCAGAAATTGATCATACGCAAAATTTAATTCGTTCTGCGGCACCTAATAAAAAAGGGCAATGGTTTGAGACGTGGACTATCGAACCAGCCACAGAAGAACAGATTAAAGAGCGCACAGAAATTAAAATAAGTAGTATTAGAAGTCAGAGAGATCAACTTCTTTTGGCTTCGGATTGGACACAGGGTCTTGATGTACCAGTGGATCAAGAAGCCTGGGCAAACTATCGACAAGCTTTACGTGATATCCCTCAACAAGAAGAGTTCCCCTGGGATGTAACCTGGCCAGAAAAACCGTAGAATAAATCTTTCTTTTCGTATTATGCCTTGCAAGAAAACTGAGCTGGCATCAGCAATTAATTCGTTTGGTTCGGCTCGCGCCACTGGTGATAGCAACTTGATTGCGTTTTCAATTGAGCTGGTGAAGCAGCTTTTAGATACCCTGGAGTTTGCACCGGAAGATGATGCAGTTGTCCTGGAAGACACTGAAGTAAAAGAAGCCGAACCAGTGTGATTCATTGACCTGACTTAGAGTTAAAGAAATCTCTAGGTCGATATGTCAATTAAACTCACAGACGCTGCAAGATTCTTTAACGAAGAACAGCATCAGATCGACGCGTGGAACTGGCTCCAGGCTCAGCTTACTGCTGATGTCTTGGAGCTTTTTGCTGAGAAATATCGGAACAAACCAAAGCCTTCTCCAATTGTAGATAACACTTGGGACGGTGTTCTTGCCGCAGCTAAAACTGCAGGTAGTAAATGGCCTGAATGTGTTGCTGCACAGTGGGCGCTTGAGTCAGGTTGGGGCCAGCACACATCTGGTAAAAATAATTACTTTGGATTGAAAGGATCTGGCTCTACAGTCAGCACCCAAGAATTTATCAACGGTCAATGGGTCACAATCAAGGCTGGGTTCCTTGATTTTCCCGACCTACAAACCTGCGTTTGTTATCTTGTTGATCGCTGGTACAAAGACTTTGGTCGCTTCAAAGGTGTAAACAGGGCTACCAGCAGGAATGAATGTGCTCGTCTTTTAGTTAAGGAAGGTTACGCTACAGATCCCGACTACAGCACAAAATTAATTCAGATCATGGATCGCCAGCTCCAAAACATTGGAGAAAAAGAAGATCCAAACCCACACAACAATAACTTCAACCCCTGGAGCCCATTCACCTATAAGATCACACCTAATATCACCTACGGCGAACTTTGTTTAAACCAAGAAAAGCGGCGATTTACCAAGCAATACCAATGCGACACAGCAAAAGAACTTTGTTTGTTCCTTGAGAAAGTTCGTAAGCAGTTTGGGAATAAACCAATTATTATTACCAGCGCTTCTCGTCCAGAGCCCATCAATACACAGGTGGGTGGGTCCAAGAACAGTGAACATACTTACAATGCGCCATCTAAGGGAGCCATTGACTTTTACATCCAAGGCGTCGACACCTATACAGTGCAAGACTGGTGTGATAAAAACTGGCCTTACTCGCTAGGATATGGAGCGCCAAAAGGGTTTGTGCATGTCGGCGTCAGAGAAGGAAGGCCACGGGTCAGGTGGGACTATTGACATGAAGAAATACAAAGAACCCTGCATTAGGGTCAATATGTGCTGGCAAATTGGTGACGAAAAAAAATGCGTGACCTTACCAAAGGCACACGCATATGAAACAAGAGAGTGGGTTGAATCGCAAGACGGAGTTGTCTTTTGGTTTCAGGCTTTACCCGATTGATCAGCGTTGTTTGGCGCGACCAATAACTAAACCACCGATTTCAATGACACGATAAAGCTTGCGAACAAGCTTGTCATCTTTTGGTGTAGGAGTTAATGCCGTGATGGCAGAGCAAGCCGCATGGATGGCAAGAGCCACTTCCAGGTATTCGTTAAGTTTATGCATGGTGATATTGCATTTCTTTTATTCTAAAAGTAAGAGCTTTAGATGTCATATAAACGACAACCAAGAGCGTGCGGATTTTCCTTGCAATACGTGTGCCAGGGATGAATTACAGATTTATTTCCTTTTTTAAACCAGGCCAGCAATCGTTTAATCATGGTCTGTTTGTTAGTGGGACAAGGACTTCAGGGAATGGCATGTCCTCTGGATGCTCATTCTGCCATGCTTGTTTCCATTCAGATAGTGAATGGTCGTGCAGTGTCTCGAAATAAGCATCATCCCCTGGCTCCAAGATAATTTTATCTTGCTCGTTTTCAGGTGCATAACCAACCAGCCAAAGGCCCAAGGGGTTTAAAGTCACCGTTACTCCAGTGTTGATAATACAAATTTCATCAGTAAAAGCATAGGAGTTGTCAATAATTGTTGTATTGCTTGTTACAGGTGAAACAATGTTTTCGGTGAACGGAGTGGACTCCTGCAGGAAGACATCACCATCGAGGTCTTCCAGTTCCATGTACGAAACTGTGCTTTGGAATTCAACAACAACGGCAACGTTGTAATCAATAGGTTCGTTACGTGTTGATGAAACACAAAGCAGATAGCTTCCTTTGTCTAGGGGATAGTAACGTTCATCACCCCGATCAAGACGTATGGTGGAAAATGTGTTGTATAAATCGGATTGTGTATTCATGACCGTATTGAGATACGGCACATAAACACTTCCGTTTGAGTCAACCGTTAGAGAATCAGCTTGGAAAACAGGATTTCCTTGGATTGGATTCTTGTTTAAATCAAAAGCAGAGACTTGAATGTAATTGGGACGTGGCGCATCTTTTGCAAGAATGATCCAGGCGGGGGCATTGATGTTGATTTGGAACCAATGGTTATAAGTACCGCCGCCAAAACCACCATTAGATTGCTGTAAAGTATCTGCACGACCAACGACACGATTCTTGGGACCTAAAGAACCGTGTAAGTAACGAACGGAAGTTTGCGAAAAGTTACCAAGAACCAAAGGATTCGCTTGAGTCCGTTGAGGCTGGCTCAACTGGTTTCTTGCCATTCGACTTGGTAATATTGTATGTATTTCTCATCATAATCGGAACAATTCCGGTTAACTAAAGGATTCTGGATGGTCTGCTTGTAGTAACGCTCCTTCAGAATCTTGAATTCATCAGCGTTTTTAACCTGCTGGTATTGCATGAGCTTCTCTGGTTTGAAGGTGTAATCAAACGGGCTGATCAGCGTTGGAGGAAACAACCGATTCCAGCTTGAGACTAGGTGTAGAGGGTTGAGACACGATTTGTTCCCGCATACACGCGTCACGAACAACGAGCCCACGTCCCCCCAGGCGCACTGGTAAATCGCTTTGTGTGGCGTCACGTTGGTCGATTTGTCCCTGGAGTACAGCGAGCGGTAAGAGGGCAGGCAGATGCGTTTACCGGTCACCAGGGGGGCCTCCCAGCACTCATCCACAGGGCCTACGGGAATCTGGCTCCACAGCTCGGCGTACTTGCGTTTGTAGTCCTCATGCATGTAGTTGACATCAAATCCACAGATGTTGTCACGAATCTTTGTGGCGCAGTGATAGCACCAGTGGTTGTCAAGGGAACGGATGGTATGCCCGTGGACGCATGGATACCCCTGATAAAGACCGTGATGCTTTAGTTCATCTGTACCAAGGCTGTCCACGTTGGGGACGTGCCTGAACATCTCGTGTTCCCTTACCAGGTCTGCGATCTGCTTGGGGATGTTTGCCATGAATTGAAGTGGTTGGGCGGAGTTAGGGCGGACTTTCCGACTTTGACCCCTGTTTCATCTTTATTATAAAAAGAGCCCATACACTTTGGGGGGGTGAAGTGTAAGGGATTCTTACCTGCGGCCCAAGTGAGTCTTACCATGAGACTACCCATACACTTTGGGGGGTAAAAGTGTAAGGGCCTCGTGTGATTAAAGATAAAAGGACCCCTAAAGTCGGAAAGTCCGACCAAAGTCCGACCTCCCATGCCCACCATCCCCTGGTAAATCCCACAACTCATCTCATGTGCGACGCATGAGACCATGTTTCCAGTAAAAAACCCCTGCTTTCGCAAGGGTTGTAACCTCATTTCCCGGTGGCAGTTTAGGCGGAGAAGGCAAGCGTTTCCTTGGCACGGCGCTTTTTCTTTTTCTTGGGTGCCGGCTCAGGGTTTACGTCATGACTGACCTCGTTCATGACATCTTCAAAGATGCCACCAAACTGAGACGCAACTGTGTCCCATGCGAACTGCGGATCCGTGGCCCGCTCATAACATTTCTTACCAATCTCATCGCAGATCTCAGGCACCTCATGCAGCTGCTCCAGGATCTCAACGAGATGCTCAGACGAGGGACATGGCATCTCCCTTCCGTAGTTGGTATCCACATCAACGTGGTCACAACGGATCAGTTCGCCATAACCCTCAAAGATCTCTTTGCAAGACGTATGGTCAGGCACCACCTGGGGCACACCACATGCAGCGTGTTCAAAGTTGACGAGACCCCAGCCCTCACCCTTGCAGGTGTTGACGCCCACATCGCATGCGTTGTAGATCGTATTGAGCATGTCCACCGATACGTTGGGAGGACCGTCCGTCTGTGCGGTCATGATGATGCGCCCGTTGGCATCCAGGCCAACACGATTCATCTCCCTAGCGAAAAGACCCATGACATCCCAGCCTTGATCTCTCATCCCCATGTGTAGATACAGCTTGGCATCAGGGCGTCCCACTGCAAACTCAGCGAATGCTTTGATCGTGATATCAATTCGTTTACGGAATTGATTTCGATTCCCATTGAAAACAATAAAGTCATCCGGGTTCAACCCAAGTTTCTTGCGGCATTCAGCTTTATCCATGGGATAGAACTGCCCTGGGGTCACACCATGGGGAATAACGGCGATGGGTTTACGGATACCACCCTTCACAAATTCGTGCGCACCAAATTCTGTATAGGAGATGATGGCATCCCAGTCGTTGGCAGTATCAGCTAGGCAACCAATCCAGCCATACGAATCCATGGGAGCATACCCCACAAACTTAAAGTTACCTGCTTTGTGAAGGTCCTGGATCTGACGGTACTGCTCATTAATGATCCACATGTCATTAATGGTGAAGACAATATCCGGTTTTTCTTTCTCGACAACTTCCCTGATGCGCTGCTCACCGAAGGGTGCGGTTTGAAAACGGTTAGATGACGGATAGATCTTGAAGTCTTTCTGTTGATCACATGGGTCACCCCACCAGTTATGACCAAGCACCACAATCTCAAAGTCATCTTTTAAACGGTAGATGACATTTTCTGTGACGCGTGCAAAACCAGTCATGGCGACGATGTCACCACACCAGAGTACCTTAGTTTTTTTACTCATTAAATCGAGTTACTCTCGATTTACTATACAGACACAGAAGGAGTTACTGACCTTACGAGTTCTTTTTCTTCTGATGTTTTTGCCTTAAGTTTTTTCTTCAGGAACTCAGCGGCTTTGTGTGTTTGAGTTGTGTCACCGCAAGTATATAAATCAATAGCGCAGTACCCAATTTCAGGCCAAGTGTGGATTGATGCATGGGATTCAGCGAGTAATGCAAGCAGTGTGACGCCTTGCGGATTAAATTTTTCCCCAAAGATACGGAGAATATTTGCTTTTGCCATGGAGAGAGAAGCCTCAAGCAACCGTTGAAGCTCCTCATAGTCATTAAGAATTTCCTGATCGCAATCGTAGAGATCGAGGATCAGGTGGCGTCCGTTGCTCACATGTTTTCAGCATTTTCATCCATTATCTCATCGGTACTTACGGAAAGGTCTACCCCGTAGAAAGACTTGTATTGTTCCGGGTTGGCGGCTACTTCCACAATCGATGGATAGTTCTGGTACTTTTCTTCATTTATGTCACGCACTACAGCATTAACGATGCGCAGACCTTTGCTGTTCTTGGTGCCATAAACATTGATCTTTAATTGATGGCGGCAGATATCAAGGAAGAGTGGTTCAAAGCGTCCACGCGACATGATGCCGACATTACAGCTACGAGAGAATTCTGCGTAGCTTGCATAAAGCCAGTATTGCCAATTGGAGTAATAACCAGAACCACCAGAGGGCTGGACTTTACAGAAACCAACAGCTGATGAAACACCTGGATCAAAAACAACTTTGTGATCCATCCAATCCAGCAGTGGATTAGAGCGCAGGCTTTGAGTCTTCTCGTACTTCTGGAAGAAGGCAATGTTCTTACCTGTCTCCATCAGGTAGGAACGCATGTCATCTTCCGTCATATCCAGCAACCAGTTCACGAGCCCTGGCAGCAAAGGAGCAAAAAGTCCCTGCGGGTTGCCTTTGATATCGAACTTGATGAGTTCTTTTTGTTCTGCTTGTCCGCCCGTAAACGGACGATCGAACGGAATCGTGAGTCGACGGCGAGCAAGACCAGATGTGTAGTCGGTGGATTGAATGGCTTCATTAGCCGTAATCATCACCGTTCCGTGGTATTGGAAAGGATCTTGCCCTTCGCTTTGGTATTTGCGTTCCGAACGAATCCAGTCATTACCGGTGATGGCTTTCAGTTTGGAGACAGAACCACCCCAACGGTCAGCATCCTGGAAGAGGAGGAGTTTTTTACCCATGTAGCTAGCGGCTTCAAAACGGTTCTTCTCCAGGTTTTCAAAGTCAGTGGAGTAGGTGTTCTGCTTACCAACCAGTGCTACGGCCAGGTTTGCGTAGGTGGACTTACCGGACTTACCGGGTCCCACGATCTCAACAAACTTCTGGATTTCGTAGCGACCAAGTAGTGTTGCCCGCAGCCATGCACGGAGCACTTGAGCACGCTGCCAGTTGTCGTGTTGCGTGTGCTTCAGCCACTTAACAATTTCTTCACATGTAGCAGATGGATCGTAGTCGTACGGCATCTGCTGAGTTATGTACAGATCACGCGAAAACCCAGTCAGCTCCTTGGTTTCTACATTCAGAACACCATTGGTGAAGAGCAGGTATTCCGATCCGTCATACCACTCATCAAATGGAATGATGGCTTGCAGTTGCGTATAGACATCTGTCATGTAGTTCGTGGTGAACCCATCGAACTTGTCTTCTGTTTGTACGAGGTACTTGAGTTTCTCCCGTAGGTCACCCATCATTTCAACCTTTGTCAAGGCTTCCCACAAACCTTTACGTGGGCGATAGATGAAGAATTGTCCATGGGGTTGACTGTACCGAAGGTTGCCGGTATACATGTCGAACACCTTGTCAGCGACCGCATCCGATGAAAGCCGTTTTTCTTTTTCTTGGTCTTTCTTCTTTTTGGTACGCGTCTCCAGCACAGTGTGCTTTTCGCTCCACTCAACAGCTTTTTCCAGAGCAACCGGCGCTTCAGCAATTTCCATTTTTAGATCTTGATCAATTTGTTCAACCAGTTCAGCAACACTTGCCATTCGCTCCAGTGTCTCATCATCAACACCAAGCACCCGATGATCTTGTGGAGGAATCCAACCATTCTCCTTCGCAAGATGGAAAAGAGTTCCAACAGTGCGACCACCACCCTTGCTGAAAGACAACCAGCGTTTATGACATTCACCTTCGCGATACTTATCGGATTGCCGGGACCATGCGTCCCATTCATCTAGAAGTGAATCATCGACTGAATGCATCGTCTGACCGATGATGATCCACATGTCGTAGTCATCGGCCATCTCAGGGGGCAATGCCCAAGTTGCCTCCTTGACGTTTTGGATTTCACGATCTAGTCCAATACGTGCTTCCACAGCACTGGTCGGCATAACAAGCCGGGTTACTTCACTGGGCGGTTTACCTTGCTTGACATTTTTATTGATGATGCCTGTCAGTAACCAGTCCGGCAGTTCTGGCAACTTACCGACCCATTCAAACCCTTGTCCTTCTGCGGTGTAGTAACCAGGAGTCTCTGGGTGCAGACCCATGATGACGCCCTGGTGCCGACGCCACAGAATTTCCAGCTTCTCGTTGGCAGCTTTTTCGCTGTGCCAGACGTACTTATTACGTTGGAAGTGTTCGTGTTTTTTGCGATCAACACGGTAGAGCTTGCGTTCGCGACCTTCTTTACCGCTGAGGATAGTTAGGGTTTTAGGAAGTGCATCGTTGAACGGAAGACCGGAGACTTCTTCCACCACTCCATATACACTTGGTCCATCGATATCAACCCAGACCAAGCCATAGGGATGGTTATAGACAGGGCCGCCAAGCAGACCAATGGCTTTGCAGTCACCAGTAGTAAGTTCCTTTTCAATTTCATCACGTCCAAATGGTCGGTTCTGCCAGCCAGTGATGTAGGGATCTTTGCGAGCACCTAAGGGAGTGAGGGGCCAGTCCAGTGGCAGCAAATCAATGCGAATTTCGCCAGGCTTAAGGGCATATTGTTTTTGCGTCATGGGGTTACGTCTTGGTTCTGTACGGTTACTTTAAAGTTTTTCTCTGGAAAAGAGTGCTCCTTCAATATGGTGTAAGCATGTAGATGCATCAGTGTGGGCAGATAAAAACAGTCCCCATCCGCCGCATTCATCATGCGACTCATGAGACTATTCATCCACTCACCCATGCCGACAGTGATGTCCATGAGGAGGGAGGCTGAGTTGTTTTCTTATCCTACGGCCGCCAATCCATGGAAGCCAACCAGCAATCCTTAAGTTATTTGAGTCTTATTAGACTCACTTTCTTTATATTTTTGTCGCTTATCTATTGTTTCAAATTCTTTCATTAATCTGTTGTAGATCTGAATGGCATCTTCCTTTGTGACAACAGCTTGCTCGCATGCAATTGTCCATGCCAGACGCTTTCGACATTCCATGGGTGCTTGGGGGTTGTAGCCCATCAGTTTATCGAACAGCTCAGATCAGATCAGGGTCATACACGTTGCAGTTCTCAATCTGCGTGTAATATTCCTCAACAATCTTGTACCAGTCTTCCCGCAGGGAGTCCAGGAACCGCCTTGAAATCTTAAAGATTTGTGTACGTACAGGCGTTGACACCAAGATAGCCGCCTGTTGTACGGTCATACCAAGAGTCTGTTCAATAGCGATGTCATATGCAGCGAGCTGCTTACAAGTCTTCTTAAATTTCATGTGACCACCCAACAGATCCCTCCATTCCTGGGACCCCTTCTCCAAATCTTTCGGCCACTTACGGCTATAAGGTTTGACGCTGGTTTTTAAGTCAGCAAGCGTCAGTTTGTTGTTGGCGACAGCAATAATATCAGGAGCACCAGCCCAAGCAC
>JACCDW011461641.1_pt1 | contig 12464 bp, 9 predicted proteins | sample 7449781 | NCBI WGS metagenome assembly JACCDW01 (sample SAMN15323449, study PRJNA562643) | freshwater metagenome | isolation source: river surface water | place: USA:Blue River Watershed | collected 2017-08-18
AAGCGATCGAGAAGGTCAAGGCCCAGGGCACCGTGGTGACCGAGATCACGCCCCAGGAGCGTGTGCGCCTGCGCGAGCGTGCCCGTCCGGTGACCGAGCAGTACACCCGCGAACTGGGTGAGCCGCTGGTCAGGGAAATCATGGCCGAAATCGACAAGGTGCGCGCCAAACTCTGACGAATGCATGGCGCCATGCACTGGCGCTGTGTGGCTCAAAAAAGGTGCAAGCCTGGCAGTGAAGTGGCCAGCAGCAGGCCCATGCCCCCCGTTGCCAGACCAGCCAGCAGCCAGACTGCCGGGGTCCGGGTGATGCGGCGGCGTGGGCCTGCAGTGCTTTGGGCTGGCTGCGTCAGCCGAGCCGTCGCATGGGCCTCAAGCACCAAGGTGTCGGTTGCGGGCTTGTCCAGCACGGCAGAGCCTGTGTGCGTCGGTTGCGCTGGCGATGCGTGCGACAGCGGCGCAGCCGGCGTGCTGGTTGATGTGCCGGGAGCAGGCACCAGTTTGAGGTGTCTGTCCGCCACGGGCATGGGCGGGCTGTCGGGCAGGCGATCCCAGTCGGCACCAAGCAAGGTGGCCACCCGACGTCCGGCCTGGTTGCGCAGACCGGGGCTGTAGAAAAGCGAGCTGGCGCCGGTTTCGAGCTGAAAGAGCTGACGCAGCGAAATGCACGCCTCGGTGGCCAATGTGACCGGATCACGTTGCTGCTGCAGGCGCAGCGCGCGCAACACCTGACCGCGTGCATCCTGGCCAGCCTCCAGTTCGGCGTCCAGTTCGGATTGGGCGCGGGTGTTGGCCGCCAGCAGGGCCGTGCTCTGGCGCGGACGTCGCCCGCCTGGCAACAGGCTGATGTTGTCGCTGGAGGCCCAGGATTTCAGGTGCGGCATGTGGCGACCACTCCCGTCAGGTAAGCATGCAGCCAGACCTCCGACATGGGGCCGGGTGCGAGCTGGATGAAGTTCGGCGTGGTGCCCGGCGATGCGCGCAGATGGGTTTCCTCGGTGACCAACACCATCGAGATCGGGCGTCCACGGGCGTTGAAGTTTTCCAGCGCCATCAAGGTTTTTTCCTGCTGGACTCTGGGCATGGCCAGTTCGACCACCAGCAAGTCTGGCCGTTCGCTGCCCAGGTTCAGCAAGGCTTCGGTTACCGAGTCGACGAATTTCAGCTTGGCCGAGAAATTCCAATTGCTGCTGTGCCGCTGCAAGGCCTGCAGGGTCTCGGGTTTCTCGACCGCGACCATGATCCGGGGCGCAGTTCTGGAGCGGATCGGAGCATTGCTGACCATCCGGGCATGGGTCTGGTATTCCTGGATGGATTGCAGCGAGATGCGTCGGTGTCCGCCGCGGGTTTTCCAGCCTTGCAGCTCGTTCTTGTCGACCAGCGACTGGATCAGCGTGGTCGACAGGCCCAGCATCTGAGCGGCGGCGGCTGTGCTGAGGAATTGGGGTGTCTTGTCGTTCATGTTGGTCTTTCTCGATGGGCTTCAACGTTCGCGCAAGGCCATGCTGACGTTTTGAAGGGGACGGAAGATGTATTCAAGGACGGTTTTCTGTCCGGTGCGGATGTCCACCATGGCGGTCATGCCCGGGGTGGGTTCGAGCTTGAGGCCGTGGCGCACCTCGTTGGCGTTGCGGATGCGCACCAGAATCCGGTACAGACCTTCTTCCAGTTCGATGGGCGTGCCCGGCCGGCGCTGGCGTTCACGCTCGTCGCGCAGCGTGTCGGGACTGATGTAGTCCACCACCCCGTCGAGGCCGCCGTACTTGTTGAAGTCGTAGGCGGTCAGTTTGACGGTGGTCGTCTGCCCGACCTTGAGGAAAGCCACATCGGCGGGTTTGACGTAGGCCTCGACCAGCATTTCGTCCTCGGTGGGCACGATTTCCAGAATCGGTTGGCCGGCCTGGATCACGCCGCCCACGGTGGTGACCTGCACGTTCTTGACCACGCCCTTCATGGGTGAACGCAACGTAGTGCGTTTGAAAGCATCCTCGCGGGCGGAGGCGTTTTCCTTGGTCTGCGAGAGTTCGGAGCTGACGCGCACCAGCTCGTTGTTGGCGTCGGTCAGGTAGCGGTTGAGGCGTTCGGCCCGCTGGCCCATGAGGTCGGACTGCTGACGGCGCAGCCGCAGCAGCTCGACCTCGGACATCACCCCCTGGCTGACCAGGGGCTCGGTGATCGTGAGTTCGCGGTTGACGGCGCCGATCGAGATGTCGAGTGCGCGCAGGGATTCGGTCAGGGCCCGCTTGCGGGCGTTGTAGGCGAGGGTTTCCTGCGCCACCAACGCGTGCTCGCTGGCCAACTCTGGCGGAAAAGTCGGCGTCGAGTTGGCCGCTTCAGCACGCAGGCGGGCCGCCTGGGCCAGCAAGGCCAGGTACTTTTCCTGGGCCTCGCGGAACACGGCGCCCGAACGCGCATCGTCGATGCGCAGCAGCACCTGGTCCTTGTTGACCAGGCTGCCTTCGCGCACCAGCAGTTCGCTGAGCACACCCGAATCCAGGCTCTGGATGACTTGCTCACGGCTGCTGGGGATGATCTTGCCTTGTGCCCGCGTGATCTCGTCGAGTTCGAAGAAGCCGGCCCACAGCAGACCCGTCAGCAGCGTGACCAGCGTGGACCACAGCAGCAGGCGGCTGAGGCGGCGTTCGTCGTCCTCGACAGTGGCAATGCCGAAACCGGCGTATGCAAAGGAGTTGGTGTTCTGGCTCATGCGAAACTTTCCTCGGTCTGCCGGGCGGGGGCAGCCTGCACATCAATGCCGCGCGAGAGCTTGGCCAGCATGTCCTGTTTGCCGCCAAAGGCTACGCACTGGCCTGCGTCGATGACGGCAATCGAGTCGGCCCACTCCAGCAGCTGCGGGCGGTGCGTGGACATCAGCAGGGTGCGGTCCTGCAGCCAGTCCTTGAGAACGGTGATCACGCGCGCTTCGGTGTTCTGGTCCATGTTGGAGGTAGGCTCGTCCATGAACACCAGCTGGGGGTCGCGCAGCATCATGCGGGCGATCGACACCAGCTGGCGCTGGCCGCCCGAGAGGCCGCCGCCGGCCTCGGTGATGGGCATGTCCAGTCCGCGCGGGTGGGCGGCCACCATCTCGTACAGGCCCAGTTTGCGCAGCACCTCGTGGATCAGGGTGCTGCTGATCCAGGTGTCAGACAGCACCAGGTTGTCGCGCAGCGTGCCCAGAAAGAGTTGGGGGTCCTGGCCCACATAGCCGATTTCGCTGCGCACTTCGCTGGGTTCGAGCTGTTGCAGGTCAACGCCGTCGAGCCGGACGTTGCCGGCCGAGGGGGCGTACAGGCCCGCCATGAGCCGCAACAGGGTGCTCTTGCCGCTGCCCACCCGGCCCAGCATGGCCACCTTCTGACCCGGCGCAATCTTCCAGGAGAGCTTGCGGATGACGGGGATCTTGTGCTCGCCGGGGTAGGCGAATTCGAGCGATTCGGCTTCGAGACCGCCCGCAATTTGCTCCGGCACCACATGGGTGCGGCCTGCGGTGCGGTCGCGTGGTCGCCTGATCAGTCCGTCGAGTGTTTCGAGGGACGACACGGCCTGTTGGTAACGCGAAGCCAGCGACATGACGCTGGCCAGTGGCGAAATGGCCCGCCCCGCCAGGATCACCGAGGCGATCAGTCCCCCCAGGGTGAGCTGGTTGGCGTGGATCAGGTAAACCCCCACGACCACCATCACCACGGTCACCAGTTGTTGCACGGTGGTGGTCAGGCCCATGATCAGGTTGGTGAGCGAGCGCATGTTCTTGTAGGACTCGGCACCGGCCAGATTGGCCAGTTCCCAGCGGCGCTGCAGGTAGGTTTCGGCGTTGTGAGCCTTGAGGATTTCCAGGTTCAGCACGGCTTCGACCAGCACGCTTTGCTTGTCACCCGACTCCTTCATGTTCTCGCGCATGGCTTTCATGAGCGGGCGCTGGGCCGCCAGTCCAACCGCAATCAGCAGCGGCACCGCCAGCGCAGGCACCCACACCAGATGCCCACCCACCATGGCGATCAGCGCCAGGAACAGGATGCCGAACGGCATGTCAGCCAGCAGGACCAGTGAGGACGAGGAGAAAAAATCACGCAGCGATTCGAAGTCGCGCATGGAGCTGGCGAAGATGCCCACCGATTGGGGCCGGTGTTCCAGGCGGATCGACATGATCTCGCGCAACAGCGTGGCGTTGATGGCCAGGTCGGCTTTCTTGCCGCCCAGGTCGACCAGTCTGGCCTTGAGCCAGCGCATCACGAATTCCAGCACCGCGGCCAGCACCGTTCCGATGGCCAGTGTCCAAAGCGAGGCATAGGCCTGAGTGGGCACCACGCGGTCGTACACGTTCATCGTGAAGAACACACTCGCCAGCGTCAGCACGTTGGCCATCACGGTGGCGACCATGGACTCCACATAAAAGTGCCTGAAGCGCCACAGCGTTCCCCAGAACCACTGAAAAGCGGCGCCTTGCATGGGGGCCAGGGTCTGCTCGTGGCGTTGGGGCGGCAGCTTGACCACCAGCACTTCATCGCGGGCCAAGGCCTGCAGTTCACCGACCGCAATCTGGTGTTCCTGCATGCCGGTGTCGGCCCAGAGGACGTGGCCGATGCCATCGGTGACTCGCCGCAGGATGCAGGCGCGTCCGTCCTTGAGGGGCATGAGCACCGGCAGTACATAGGTCGGGATGGCGCTGACCTTGGTGCGCGACCATGCCGCCATCAGGCCGTGCTGGTGGGCCATGTCGGGGTAGGCGGCCAGCGGCACGCGGCCGCGCGCATCCAGCGCAAAGCCCGAGCGCAGCACCTGCTGGTGCACCGGGTGACCCAGGAGTTTGCCCATCATGGCCAGTCACACCAGGGAGGGCTCGGCCAGGGTCTCCGGCTTGGGCTCGGGGTGGGCCTGTGATGACCATGGGGGGGCTGACAAATCGGTCATCGGTCCGTATTCGGGAGATCAGGGTGTGCTGGCGTGGGTGTTCACGCTGCCAGGTTCAAAGCGGCTGGCGAGTGCGCCCATGGCGGCCAGCAGACGTGCACGCGCAATGCGTTCGTCGTGGGTGGCGGCCAGCGCCGAGCTGCGGTAGTTGAAAGCGTCGGACTGGATGTTGAGCAGATCCAGCAGGGAGCGGCGGGCCAGCCGGAACTGCTGGCGGTAGCCTTCGACCACCTTGTCGCCCACATCCGACTGCGTGGCGCCGAGCTGTGCGCGGCTGCGCGAGACGGCCCACTCCTGCCATGCGGCGGCCACTTTTTCCTTTTGCAGCAGGCGAGCTTCGTCGAGTGCGGCCTGCGCGGCGCGCAGCTGGGCCACCGCCGCCTCGACCTGGGCCTGCGTGCCAAAGCCGCTGTAAAGCGCCATGTTCAGCTGCAATTGGGTCAGGGTCTCGAAGCGCTGGGTGTTGACGTTGTACTGTCGGGATGAAACCAGGTCGAGTGTGGGCCAATGCAGACCCTGCGCCTGGCGCACTGCCGCTTCGGCGGCGCGGACCTGGGCGCGGACCTGGACCAGCGTCGGCAGCTCGTCGTTCACCAGATGCGTGGCTTCCTCGACGGACAGTGGCAGGGCGCCCAGCGGGCCGTTTGCGCTCAAGGCTTCGATCAGCCCTGTGGGGCGAGCGGCCATTTCATCTTTCCAGAAACGTTGCAGACGCTGCATCGCCTGGACCAGGTCCGACTTGCGCTGCTGCAGCGCCAGACGGGCGTTGTCCACACGCACTTGGGCCTGCTCCAGATCAATGCGGCGGCCCACATCGGCCCGCGCGATCTTGTGGATGTCGTCCAGGGTTTCCTGGTGGCCTTGCAGGTTGCGCACACTCAGTTGGTAAAGCTCCGCTGTCTTGGCCCAGTTGAGGTAGGCCTCGGTGGCCTGCAGGGCCACGTCCTCGCTGGTGACCAGGCGCTGCGCTTCGCTGGCATGGCTCAGGGCTTCGGAGCGCTCGGCTTCGGCTTCGATCCGGCCACCCGACCACAGGTTGACCTTGGCCGAGGGCGAGAAAGTGGTTCGCCCCATCGAAGAGGGTACCGAGCCCGAGGCGTAGGAATTGGCGCTGGCCCCCACGCTCAACTGCGGGTAATGTGCACTGCGTGCCCTGGCAATGTCGGCTCGTGCAGCCTCGGCCTTGGCCAGCGCAGAGGCTTGCGCCGGGTAAAGGGCCAGTGCCTGCTGGACCACTTGGGTCAGGGTCTGTGCCTGGCTGCCCGTGCTGGCGAACGCGCAACCCAGGCTGAGGAGCCAGCGGGCTGAAAAATGATGAAATCGCATAGCGTGGTCTGGCTTCGGTGCCTGGGCTCTGACCGCCTGCTGCTGTGGCTGATTCCGCATGTTTGAGGGTTTCGCCAGATCGCTTGAAGGTTTCGCCAGCTTGTCCGGTACAGATTGGCTGAATTTGATGGGGAAAACGATGAATTTGTTGGATGTGACGATATGTGGATACGCGTTTCCCGTCAGCCCCGAATAAGGGGGTAAATCATGTTTTCATGGTTTTTTGTGTGCCGAATTGCGAAAATTTGTATCTGTAAGAATGAAAAAAATGATTTGAAGGAGGCCCGAGTGCGTCAAAAACGCTGGTTGAGCTGGTGCCTGATTGGGCTGGCATTCGGGGTGCAGGCGCAGCCCTTGCCTGCGGATCCTGCGCCATCGGGTGTGGTGGTGGTGCTGGCGGGCGGCGGTGCGAAAGGCTTTGCGCATCTGGCGGTGCTGCGCAGGCTGGAGCGCGATGGCGTGCGCATCGCGCGCCTGGTGGGCACCAGCATGGGCGCCGTCATCGGGGGGCTGTATGCCAGTGGCCTGAGCACCGACGAGATCGAGCGCGTCATCGGCAGCCTCGATCCGGCCCGGGTGGCGCTCGACCAGATCGACCGGCAGGAGTTGCCGCTGCGCGCACGCGAGTACCAGCGTCAGTACCCGATCGAGATGGAGTTCGGCCTGAAGGCCGGCCAGTTGAGTTTCGCCCGCGGCGTGAGCGACGGCCAGCGTTTTCTGGCCTTGCTGCAGCAGTTGACCGCACACCTTCCGCCGCAGGTGAATTTTGATGAATTGAAGATCCCTTTTCGGGCGGTGGCCACGCGTTACCGCGATGGCGAGCCGACCGTGTTCAGAGAAGGCTCGCTGCACCTGGCCATCCGCGCCAGCATGGCGGCGCCGGGCGTGTTCGCGCCGGTCGAAGTCGATGGCGAGACCTATGTGGATGGCGGCCTGGTGGCCAACCTGCCAGTTGAGGTGGCCTTGCAGGAAGGGGCCGATGTGGTCGTGGCCTCGTATCTGGGGCAGGCGCCTGACAATGCCGACGCGTCGACCGGCAACGCGCTCGTGGTGGCCAACCAGATGCTCAACATCCTGATTCGGCAAAACGAGAAGCGCAACCTGGCCTTGTTGCGCACGCAGGATGTGCTGGTGCAGCCGCAATTCAAGGAGGTGGGCTTCGCCGATTTCAGGCGCGCTGCCGACATCGTTGCCATGGGTGAACAGGCTGTGCAGGCGCAAGACGCGCGCTTTGCCGCGCTCGCGCGCCACCGGACCGGACCGGCCCCCGAGGATCGGCTGCGCCAACGCTTTGACGAGCGCGAGATGCTGATCGCCGAGGTGCGTGTGTCAGGCACCACGCACACGCAGGAAGGCTTCGTGGCGGCCGGTTTTCGCGAGCTGCAGGGGCGGCAGTTTTCGGCGCAGGCGGTGGCGCGTGTGATCGACCAGCTCTACACCAGCGGCTATTTCGAGCGCGTCAGTTACAGCCTTGAACAGATCCACGACGGCCGCTATGCGCTGCTGGTCGATGTGAACGAGAAGCCCTACGGGCCGCACTATTTCAAGACGAGCCTCGGGTTTTCGGCTGAGCGCCGCGGCGTCAACCAGTTCGCCGTCGGCCTGGGTTACCGCCGGCCCTGGCTCACGGCCTCGGGGCTGGAGCTGGCGGTAGACGCCCGCGCCGGCACGCAAACGCAGCTCGGAGCCAGGCTTTACCAGCCCGTGTACGAGGGGCTGGGCCTGCAGGCCCATGCCGACTACCAAAGCAATCTGTGGCCTGTGTATGCGCCCGTCGATGTGCCGGTCAGCACCCAGGGGCGGCTGGCCTATGCCCAGCTTTCGGTCCGTTCGGTGGGTCTGGATCTGGCTCAGGATCTGGGGCGCGGATCGGTGTTGCGGCTGGGCTGGGTGCAGCGCCGGCTCGACTACGAACTGGACACGGCTGGTACCGTCAGCGTGCCGTTGCAGGGCGGCGGCAGCTACAGCCTGGCCATTGACGACCAGCGCCTGCGCTACGGCGCCTGGCGACTGCAGTGGCTGGTGGACAAACTGGACTCGGTGAACTTTCCCGAGCGTGGGCATTATGTGAATGCGGTGGCCGAGCATGGCGCCAGCGGCACGCCACTGCGCAGCTACGCCTTGAGTGCGCGCTGGGCGTACCCGTTTCGCACCCATGTGCTCAACCTGGGCATGAATCTGGCGCAGACCGATGTGCCGGCCGCTTGCTCGGGTTGCCAGGCCCCGGCCTACCTGTACCTGGGGGGCTTTCAGAACATGGGGGCCTTTCGCATGGGTGAGCTGGTGGGCAACCGGCTGGCCCACGCTTACATGACCTACATGTACCGCTGGTCCGATGGAGGCCTGCTGCGCCAGAAAACCTTTCTGGGCTTCACCGCAGAAGCGGGCGATGCCTGGTTCAACGGCCATGAACACAGCACGCGCTACAGCGGCACCGTGTTCATGGCGGTGGACAGCAAGATCGGCGACCTTTATCTCGGATTGGCCCGCGGCAGCGCTGGTGCCACGAACGCCTTTGTCCAGCTGGGCCGGCGCTTCGGCTGGTGAGCTGGCTTCAGGGCGTGTTGCCCAGCACGATGTCGGCCTTGTTTCGGGGCGTGCCGATCGGGCGACTGGTGAGGCCTTTTTGCGTGGCTGCGATGTCTTCCTCGCTCGGGTACTGATTGAGCAGCCAGTAGTCAAACACCCGGCGCGCGATCGGCGCCGCATGGGCGGCGCCAAAGCCGGCGTTCTCGACGATCACGGCCAGTGCAATACGCGGTGCCTCGGCCGGTGCAAACGCCATGTAGAGCGCATGGTCGCGCTGGTGTTCGGCCAGTCGGCTTGCGTTGTATTTGTCTTTCTGGCCAATGGTCACGGCCTGTGCGGTGCCGGTCTTGCCCGCGCTGGTGTAAGGCGCGCCGGCGAACACCTGTGTGGATGTGCCGCCAGTGGTCACACCCACCAGGCCGTTGCGGATCACGCCCAGGTGTTCGGGCTTGAAGTCCAGTTTCTGCGCGGGGGGCGTGGGTGTGGGTTGCTCCTGGTGGCTGAGGGCGTCCTGGGTGGCTCGGACCACGCGGGGGATGTTGCGCACGCCGCCGTTGGCCAGCACCGAAGTGGCGGTCGCCAGCTGCAACATGGTGAAGGTGTTGTAGCCCTGGCCGATGCCCAGCGAGATGGTTTCGCCGCCGTACCACTTTTGCTGTTCGGGGCGTTTGTAGGTTTTGCGTTTCCACTCGGTGCTGGGCAGCACGCCACGCACCTCACCCGGCAGGTCGATGCCGGTGATCTGGCCGAAACCCAGCGGCTTCATGAAGTCGTGGATGGCATCCACGCCCATTTCGTTGGCGAGCGAGTAATAGTAGACGTTGCTCGACAGCACGATGGAGCGCACCATGTCCACCGGCCCGAGACCGTGGTCGCCGTGGCTGCGGAAGGTGTGGCCGCCATAGGTCCAGGATCCCGCGTCGTTGATGATGGTGCTGGCACTGCGCTTGCCGGTGCTCAGCGCGCCTAGCGCCATGAAGGGCTTGTAGGTGGAGCCTGGTGGGTAGGTGCCACGCAATGCGCGGTTCAGCAGAGGCTTGTCGAGTGACTCGTTGAGCATCTGCCAGCTCCGGACGTCGGTGCCTCCGACAAACAGGTTGGGGTCGAACGTCGGTTTGCTGACGAAGGCCAGGATCTCGCCGGTGTTCGGGTCCATGGCCACCAACGCACCACGTCGCGGGCCGTACAGGTCTTCCACCAGCTTTTGGAGCTTGATGTCGATCGACAGCACCACGTTCTTGCCGGGGATTGCGGGGCGACTGGATAGGCGCCGTATGGCCCGGCCACCGGCCGAGGTCTCGACTTCCTGTACGCCGGTGGTGCCGTGCAGCTCGCGCTCGTAGCTTTGCTCGATGCCCAGTTTGCCGATGTATTCCGTGCCGCGGTAGTTGCCGTATTCGTCTTCCTCTTCAATGCGCTCTTTCTCGCGCGCATTGATGCGGCCGATGTAGCCGATCACATGGCTGGCCAGTTCGCCATAGGGATATTGGCGAAACAGCCGGGCCTTGATCTCCACGCCCGGGAAGCGGTAGCGCTGTGCCGAAAAGCGTGCCACTTCCGCTTCGCTCAGGCGGGTGCGGATGGGCAGCGAGTCGAAGCTCTTGGACTCTTCGCGCAGCCGCTTGAAGCGTTTGCGGTCGCGTGGCTGGATGTCCACGATGCCCGACAGTTCCTGGATGGTGGCTTCAAGGTCGGGCACCTTGGATGGCGTGATTTCCAGGGTATAGGCCGAATAATTGCTGGCCAGCACGATGCCGTTGCGGTCGATGATGGTGCCGCGTGGCGGTACCGTGGGCAGCACGGCGGTGCGGTTGTTCTCTGCCTGCTCCAGCAGATCCTCATGTTGCACCACCTGCAGGAAAACCAGGCGCGCCAACAGCAGCACAAAGCACAGCAGCACCACGCCTTGCAGGATCGTCACCCGTTGGCGAAAGCGCTGGATGTCGGCCTGGGTGTCACGCAGCTCGGAAATCGAAGGCAGATGCAGCGGCATGGTCAAAGAGGCCGGATGTCATCGCGATCGACCGGACGGCGCTGCGGTGCCAGCAGCACATGGCCGAACACCGGCCACAGTGCCACCTGGAGCAGCGGGGTCAGCAGTTGAGGCCAGTGGGGCCAGGCGTCCTGCGTCAGCAGCCGGGCCAGCCATTCGATCACCGCAGCCATGACAAACAGCGGCAGCACTTGCCAGATCTGTTCCCGCAGGGGAAACCAGAGCACGCGGCGGTGGATGACGCTGGCGAAATGGCTCATGCACACATAAGCCAGTGCGTTCTGTCCGAGCAGGGTTGATTCATGGACATCCACCACCAGGCCCAGCACGAACGCTGTCAGCATGCCCACACGGCGGGGCTGGTGGATGGTCCAGAAGACCAGCACCACGGCGAGCACGTCGGGCAGCCAGCTCTGGCCCAGCAGACCCAGCAGCATGTGCAGCATCAGTGCCAGCAACAGGCTCAGGGCAATGAAGTGCGGATTGGCGGGCAGCAACAATGGCCTGCCGGCGGGCATGATCATGGCTTGCTCCCTGAAGCGGCTGCGCTGGCCGGGGCCGCATGGCCCTTGCTGCCGCGTGTGCGGGGAACTGGCTCGGCCTTGGCCGGGCGTTCGGGCCAGTCGCTCACGGGCGGCAGCACCAGCATGTGTCGACCCCGGGCCTGGGCCATGGGCGTGGCGTGGATCCTGGCAAATGCCGTGTCGATGCGCCGGTCGATCTGCCGGATGCGCCCCACCTGCAGGCCGGCCGGGTAGACGCCGTCGATGCCGCTGGTGGTGAGCAGGTCGTCAGCTTGCAGGTCGGCGCCTGCAGGCACAAAACGCAACTCCAGCGACCCGCCGAGCGTGATCGGGTCACCCGCGGCGATGTAACGCTGACCGGTGCGGGCATTCAGCACAGGAATGCTCTGGTCCCGGTCGGTCAGCAGCGTGACCTCGCTGGACATCGGGTACACGCGCGTGACCTGCCCGACCACCCCCGCCACGTCGACCACGGCGGAGCCCGGTGTGATGCCGGACATCGCGCCTTTGTCGATGACGATGCTGTGGCTGTAGGGGTCTGCGGTTTCGTAGAGCACCTGCACCGCCCTGGATGGCCCCGGGATGTCATTGCGCAGCTCCAGCAGCTCGCGCAGGTGCCGGTTCTCCTGCAGCAGCTGCTCGGCCTGCTGCAGGCGCTGTGTCTGAGCGATGGTGCGGGTCTGGTACTGGAGGGCCGCGTCGCGCGCCTCGTCCACCCCGGTGAAATAGTCCTGCAGTGCGCTGCCTGCGCGCTGGGGCAGCAACACCACCCATTGCACAGGCGCCAGCACCACACTCAGGACGGAGCGGATCGGCTGTGACAGCCCCAGCCGGTGGTCGGCCGACATCAGCAGCACGGACAGCAGTCCGAAGATCACCAGTTTGGACAGGGCCGGTAAACCTTGTCTGAAGAAAGGTGGCGGGTTGCGGTCGAGGGAGTCCAGGGCCATAGGGGTGCGTTGGTGCAGAGGCCGGGGGGACCGGGCATCCGTGCGGCCCGGGGGGGCCACCGGACGCGGGGGCTTATTCGTTGGTGAAGATGCTGCCCAGCTGGTCCATGCGTTCCAGTGCCATGCCGCAGCCGCGGGCCACGCAGGTCAGCGGATCTTCGGCCACCAGCACCGGCAGGCCGGTTTCTTCGGCCAGCAGGCGGTCCAGATCGCGCAGCAACGCGCCGCCGCC
>JACCDW010575506.1_pt1 | contig 12463 bp, 29 predicted proteins | sample 7449781 | NCBI WGS metagenome assembly JACCDW01 (sample SAMN15323449, study PRJNA562643) | freshwater metagenome | isolation source: river surface water | place: USA:Blue River Watershed | collected 2017-08-18
ATCATTCCATTTTTAATTTGTACTGGATTAAAAGGGTGCTTTGACTTATATTTACCAGATGATTTACCTGAAGACATCCCAGTTACCTCTCTTGTTTTTATTTTGTTTGCTTATTGAATTAAATACATCAGCAAACAATGCTTTGTCTTTTTCTGCATTTACAATTCTTCGAGACCATGCGTAACCTGCATCTCCACCCCATGCTAACCACATGATATATCCATTAGAAGGGTTGGCCGTATTGCCCCAGTCTTTACCCTTCTTGTCTACTTCATGTCGTGAAAAGTATGAGTACATTCTCTTAACAGTACTAAGAGATAGTGATTCTCCTCTTGCTAACTGCCCTGCACGAGTCCAGCCAACTGCAGTTCCTGCACCGTTAGCCTTTCCATCTTCCTTAAACTTAATTGCTCTACGAGCAGCAGATCGTGCCCCTGCTGGTGGTGAGTATCCATCAGCCTTTGATACTAAATCTGTTTCGTATACAACATCATCGGAGTCTTCCCAAAGGTCATCAGCCTTTTCTGCTGGAACACAATTAGGAACTGGCTTACCATTATCCCCTGGCTTCATACCACGTTGAACATATCCATCCCAGCAAGGTGCTTGTTTGTTCAGATCTGGGCAGCAGTCACCCTTCATTTCATTTGCTTGACAAACTGGACATAAATCACAACATACATTCATGTCTTTGCATGTAGGACATCCGCAGCCATCATAAGTACAAGGATCATTTGATGCTTGACCAACTACAGAAATATCTTCTTTAACAACTTCATTTTTATCCATGCCAATATTTTCTTCGAGTGATGGCATAATCATAACCTCTGATGCTTTTGCTCCAACAAAATATTCTGTTTCTTCAAGTCCGCCCTCTTCTATTTCAAATAATTGAATTAAGATGGCTGGTTCTGTTGCTGTAGCCTGAATAGAATATTCAGATTCTGGAACACCCAACATACCTTCAGTCATTACATGAACTACACGACCAACATACATTTCTTCTTCATGTGGGGCCATAACCATGTCGCCCTCTTTGACCATAGACTTGCCTATATTGCCCTCAGAGCGGTTTATAGCGTAGATCTGGGCTGCAGCCTCAGAACGAGTCTTATGGCACCCCATAACCTCTCCTGTGCCTGTTTTAACGGCAGGATAGCCTGAGCACCCATGTGAACCTTTAGAACCTACAGAATATGGCATAGGATCAGTATAGCATATACTTTAAAAATCAACATTTTCTAAAACAGACTCGTCTATATCACAAATTAAATTAATTACTACAGAAAATCTAAAATCTGCTTGATTTGGATATTCCCAATTATGAAAAATATCACCATCAAAAAATAAAGCATAACCTTCTTGTGGAGAAAAAGACTTATATAATTCTAAACTATCTCCATCTACATGATCTCCAGTATATTTTTTTCTATATAGGTTTGTGCTGCCGTCAGCATCATTGGCATAATAAACTAAATTATAATTCTTTTTTACCCTTCGTAAATCTACATGTGGTTCCATAGGTCTTGGGTCATTTGTTTTACATGTAAGGTTTGCCCTACCTCTTAATATTTCATGCACAATTAAATTATTTTTTGCAGCAAATTTGTCTACTATATATTTAACAATTTTATTATCTAAAGGCTCATTTACTAATATTCCACTGTCTGAATACTTTGTGCCAGTCAAACCAACAACACCATCTTTTGCAGCATTGATTGATGGCCTAAAAGAATACGGTTGAGATACAATCTGACCTTTTAAAAAGTAAACCTCTTCTTGGGTTAAGAAATTATTAGTATAAATATACATCTTTCTCTCTTTCTTCTTTATTAGTATATCATGCTGTCTCACCTAAGAATCGGTTATAAGTCCGAATCCTATGACAATTTGCACAAACTACTTCACATTTTTCAATTTCTTTTTTGATAGCCCTCCATGAAAAACCATCGTGTATCATCCTGGATATATTATATTTTTTATCTCTTAGATGATCAAAATCTAAAATTATATGGTTTTTAATACCACAATCAGCACAGCCAGAATCTTCTTTTATCTTAGCAAGCATTCTTTTATATTGCTGCTTATTATAATGGGCCAACTCTTTGTCAGTCATTGATATTATTATACCGCTAAATATAAGAGCCTCACGTAGGCGATTCAAGCACTATGGCCCAGGTCGTATAAGATAGGTAACTAATCCATCCCAAGGTCCTACGTGAGGCATGCCAGGTATTTAATGTCGCTGTCTCCCCCGACACTTATATTGTACTACCGAATTTCGATAGTCTTAGGTAGTTTGTCTTCTGGGATCTGTTTTTCAAGACTAATATTTAGCATACCGTCCTTAAATTCAGCCCCTACAACCTCAACAAACTCAGGAAGGGTAAAGATATCAGTGAACTTGCGTGAAGCAATTCCCTTATGTAGATACTCCGCACCCTCTGGTAATTCCATTCCCTTGCTTTCGCCCTTAATTGTAAGTTTGCGATTGTCAAGCGAAATAGAAACATCATCCTTAGAAAAACCAGCCAAGGCAAATGAAAGAATATACTCTGTATCATTTAACTTAATCTGATTATAAGGTGGATAATTTGTTGTTGTTGTTACCTTCTGAAAGTTTGAGAAGGTATTAAAAAAAGGATCATTAAAAAGATCCAGTGCTGACTTAACCATATTTTTCTCCTTTTAAGCGAGTTAAATGCCCCCCAATCTGGGCAGGCTCTATAATTATAGCATAAAAAATGGAGATGTCAATATCAACATCTCCAAATTTTATTTTATCTTATTAATTTATGCAGATTGTGATGGCTTACCGCCACCAGATGACTTCTTGGCAACGGCCTTCTTTACTGGGGCCTTCTTAACAACAGCCTTTTCTGCTAACTTCTTTAGTTCTGAATCAACAACATTTGCAATTAAACCAAATGCTGGATCCTTTGGATTAACTGCACGTAATGCTGGTCCTGCTATCGCAATCAAGCCTGCAAGTAGTAATCCTTCTGCTGTCACTTCTACGCCTGGTGCTGTAACATATGCTGCTACTGCAACTACAAATGCTCTCACATAAGACGCAAGTGCTGCCTTCATTTTTTCATTCATTTTATTCCTCCTAGGATATGAACTTAGATATGGTAGCCCAAACTGGTTGAGCAAACCATATTCCAATTATACCAGCAACTCCAGCAAATACTTTTGGCGCTGGAAGCGGTAGTTTAAGTGATATACATATTAGGCCAAACCCTAAACCTACAAGTAATGATATAACAATATCTTTCATATTATTTTCCCTTTGTTATCTGGATGATCAAGAGGTGTTGCTACAGTTAGCAAAGTTCCACACTGTGCACACTCACCATCTAATGTATAAAGACCCAACTCATAATCAGATGGATCAATTTTTATGCTAACCTTTAGTAAATCATGTCCACATTCAGGGCAGGTTGCTGTTGGGATTCCTCTTGCATTAATCATTTGATTCCTTTTGATTCTACATATTCTTTAATAAAAGGAATTATTACTTGTGATTCTTGTCTTGGGACAGCATTAATAAGTAAATGATTTATACCATCTTCTTCAAGAGTTTTAATAAACTCATCAAAACTTTCATATGTAAAATATTCAACATCATCAACAATTTGTGTTTTTTCACCTTTTTTCCAAATAGGCCTTAAGGCATACTGCTTAAGTGAAAGAAGTTCTTCTTCTGTTTCTCTAATAATTGGAGTCATTGCTAACATTACATCCATATTTTTTATATCAAAATCAATCATAAATGATGGACCTTTAAGATGATCAGAAAAAAATCCTCGCTTATATATATTGTATGGCAAAATTATTTTATTATTGTATTGTTTTACTGTTTCAAAAGTATAGTTATTTGTTATTGATACATAAAAGTCTAAACTATTTGTTAGTTTATTGCCATTTTCATTTGTACTATTTTCAATATTTTTTGACATTTCATTTAATGATTTTATAAACTCAATTGTATACTTTGATTTATCAACAGAATCCGATAAGTCATTTGTTGGGCCAACTATTCCACCAACTGCTTTTTCGTGATCTTTAATATAGCCAGGAACAATATTTAATTGAAGTCTATCCTGCATTATTTCGTTAATTGATTTACTAATTGCATATAAATATTGAGGCGATATGGTATATGGTCTTATTGCAATTAAATATTTTATTTTTTCTTCTGTGTCCATTTGTCTGGCAGCCCTTACAAACATGTCTCCTTGTGTTGGGTCGTATGTATACATCACTCCAGAAAAATGATGCTTCTCTAAATTAGAAGCATCTTCTAAACTATTTTTATCATTGAAAGTTCCACCAAAATAATAAAAAATCATATTTATATTATATCACTATCGGAGGGATAAATTTTTTGTAATTTATCAAAGGCAGATCTAAATCTAGCAATAGATAAATCACTTGGATTGTCTAAATCAAACCTAATCTCATCCCTATACTCCAATAACGCTTCATGGACATCTTCAATATATTTATAGGCTATATCTCGTGTTTCATTTAAAAAAGATATTAGATGTTCTTTTTCTGTAACAGAATCACCATTTACCCTTGATCTAATTAACTCAATATCTTTAATTGTTTGATCTAAAACTAAAAGTAATTGTAGATTTTTATTTTTTAATCTTGTATTACTAATACTTAAAAATGTAAAAATAGTAAATACAGCCAAGAAAATTATAAACTCAAGCATTTCGCCCCTCATGTGTTACCCAATAGTAGTTGCATCCAACACAACAAGGTTGATTATACAAACTATGTTTTGCATAACCAAATCGTGCATAGAATAGTGGATCTTTATCAAACAATCTTGCTTTGTGAGTTGTTGTAATACGCATCATTCTTGTACGATCTTTCATCCAATTTGGAAGATCTTCTCCCCAATCAGGACCATATGTTGCTTCTAACTCTTGAATGTTTGCTAAATTTTTGTCAGTTTTAATACCACGTTTATTTGCTTCACCAATCATTGTATATGCATAACTACGCAGGGCATACTCATGACCTTTCCACATTAAAACAGCAGGATGATTACGCCATCCGCCTGTAGGGGATGCATTAGACAACACCTTAAGGATTTGATATGCCTCAAGAATTTGTTTATTTAATCTTTTAGAATCTAATGCCATTGCTGACTTTTGAATATTTATATGTGGTAGAAAAGTTTGCATTACTCTTTACCGCCTTCACGAACTAACAAGACAATTGCTCCGTTGTCTTCAAGTGCCTTTTTGACTCTCACCATATATTCTACAGCACGGCGTTTGTCTTCGTCAAGTAGTGACATAAAAGATTTTTCTGATGCTTTTACTGTAATAAAACTATCATTATCAACTAACTCTAATTTAAATCCTTTAGGCGCATGATGGTCCAAGGACCTGAACGCTCTACGCATGGCATCTGTATACATTATTCGAAATCTACCTGTTTCTCAAACATACTATTTATATCACTTTCTATTTCATCTAAAGATTTTGTATTATGATTTTTACATACTGGTTTTAAGGCATAGCCTTCTGCTTGTATAGTTATAGAAAAATTATCGCAGTAAAAACATTTAGACATAATTTCTTTATTTCTTTTTCTAATTAAGTCTAAATATTCTTCTCTGGTCATTTTTTATTGCCATCTAGAGTTAGATTTTGCCAAATAGAAGACCAATCATCTTGTGATTTATGGTCATTAAACTCTTTTGATATTGCTCCAGATTCTAAGTATATCCCTCCCCAAACACCATACTCTTTGCTTGAAACTCCAACAGCAAAGCAGGTTTTGGCAACTGGACATCTTAAACAAAGATGATCTATTGCAGGTCTTAGATTAGACTCTTCTTCGTATTTATCAAAGAATAGATTTGTATCATAATCTAAACAAGAGGCTTGATCTTTCCATTTAAGTTTGTGCATATCCTATCACAAACCTTTCTGGTATATCCCAACCATCTCTGTTTGGCTCAAACCTTACAGTCATATACCACTTATTATTCATGAAAACACCGTACTTAGAAGTCTTAGCCTTATCTGACTTGTATCTATTTACAACTGTCCAACCATCCCAAAATAGAGAGTGATTCTTTGCTACGATTGTTTCCATTTCTTCTAATGACTTTATATTCATTATTCTCCTAGTATTTAAATATTCCGACTTCAACATTATGTAATTCTGCTTCTGCAACTAATTTAGATGCATGCTCTTTTGGTTTTGCCAAAAACATAAAGTAATTTATATCTTGCATATTTTCAGATATCCAAGATGGAGGAACCCTATACATCTTAATCTTTTTTCCACGGGACTTCATTCCCTTTTCAGAGATATTCACAAACTCCATGGTCATGGAATTTACTTTAGAAGGTCCTGCTGTATATATATAAAAGTACTCATCTTCTTCTGGCATAGACGATAAAGCAACACCCATGGCACGGAGAAAGACCTTGTAGTCATCAAAACTACTAGTACCCTGCACCCCAACGATCATCAAAAGCCTCTTCTCGTAATCTATCAATAATAAACATCATTTTATCTAATTGTACCTTATTCATACTCATTGTGTCAACTGTTCTGGTAGTGTCTTTATCAACATTACCATCCATTTGCATATCTGCTGTATAAAAAACGTTATCTTTTATCCAGTATGCTTGATTATCCATTATAATAACTTTAATGTTAATCTTAGAATCATGGAGTTTTGACTGAGTATTTTTCTTTGCCCTTTTATTTTCATCTAATAATTTAAATGCAAATAAAATATTATGGTTATGACTTTGGCTTGGCTTTAATTGATTTAATGAAAATTCATTAAAGATATTGTATCTATATTGTAGTTTTGCTACAACATAAACAAACAAAAAGCCGAGTATAAAGCCTATAGTATATTCCATAGTTGCACCAGGATAATTATACTACTTTCTTATAAGGGTTCTTTTAATTTCCTTTAATGTATATGCAATCTCTTCATCTAGAGATTCAATTAATTTAGGATCAAAAGCCTTAGGCGTTAAATTTACCATTGGATTTTCACTTGTAATATCCATGGTAACCATATCAAGTTCCCACAATTTCATTACATGAGCAGAAAACATATTGTTTACTTCTCTGTGTAATAAAGGATGAACGTCCCTCAACTTGTCAGTAAAGTTATAAAGAATTTCGCCTGTTTCAGAGTCTACCCCCGCAGGTTCTAAGGCACCTGATAGGATGAGTGCCTCAATGTCATCATTTTCTTGCATTCTTTGCTTTTTCTCGCTGCTTGGCAAGTGCAGCAAAATCTTTTACCTTAGTCTCTCCAAGGTAGCCCCAAGCATATCCATCCTCAATCATCTGATCATTTATAGAAATTGTATTTCCATCAACATACAGCCAACCCAAAATACGACCATATTTTTCAGAAGAGTCTGGCTTTTCAGTTTTAATGACAACTTCTTTTGCATCCTTTAATTTGGACTTTAAATACTCTTTTGCTTCAAGTCCAAGACTTTTCTCAAATTTATCAGATGTTCTTGATTCTGGAGTATCAATACCAGCCAATCTTACACGTTGAGAAAAGGAAACACTAAAGCCAAGATCGATATCTACATCGATGGTATCACCGTCTACTACGCCAGTTACCTTTTTTACTCTATATTCGTACATTATTCATCACTTTCCGTGTTTTTATTTTCAATTAGTCGATCTCTTTCGTCAACAAATTGTAATGCAAACTTCATCATATTATCATACCCAACAGCATTATCCATGACTTTATTATAGTGGTGTCCACAGAATAATAAAGAAGAACCAGTCTTTCCTATTACCTTGACATAAGCCTGTGCACCACAGCGATCACAACGATCCGTAGCATCAAGAAGCCATACTTGCTGTTTATCTTTAAGCATACTAAACATATTATACCTTCCTATTATCTGTCGTATAAAATCCAGAACCGTTAAACGATATCCCTACGTTAGAGTATACACGAACTAAGGCAGCATTGCAAGTATCACACGAATACCCTGGATCATCTTCAGACATACTGCGAATCTTGGTATATCGCACAGCACAGGCCATGCAATCATATTCGTATGATGCCATTACTTTTTCTTTCTTAGTTGCCAAACAGGAAGACCACGGGGTGCAGAACTTAGTTCATAACCCAAAACTTTAGCAACAAATCTAATAATTTTAATACGCATTAATTTACCTTCTTTCTAACCTTGGACCAAATTATCTCAAAAATAGAATATCCAATAATCTCCCAAATAATATATCCCAGGAGTCCTATTCCTATTTTTTCAAAATATTCATATTCCCATTTTCCAGTAATAAAATATATTACGGTAGAAAAAATTAAAGTGGCAATAGTTACGTGGTATATTGTATAACAAATTGCCTTTAGGGAAATCTTCTTAATTGATTCCATATTATCTCCTTTGTAGTACTACTATTCTATCACTTACTTACAACTATTTTATCAAACTTACCTTGCTTAACAAATTCGACCTTTAAATTTTCAAAATTCACAACATCTCCCTCTTTAAGAAGTTGATTTAGATGTGTTCCATAAGGCATACCATTACAGGTTGCAACCTCTTTAGAGTTTCTTCCCTCAGGGGAAATTGGAATCATAAAGTCTTGAGCATGGCCAAGTGTTAAGTTTAAATGATAAACCAAAATACCATCTCTTGGTGTTGGGGTAGTACATGAAAATTTTGTAACTCTTCTTGATTCAATAATAAGCGCTCTATTTACAGATAATGGAAATATTGCTAATTTAACTCCAGGCTCTTTGTTACTGAGTGGAACTAAATTCATTTCAATTTTATTTACTGAGTTTGAATCTTTACAAAAAATCCGATCATCGGACATCCATCCTGCTAAGAATCTAATCCATCCGCTTAACTCTCTGCTTGTTCCATCTTGATCAGCAAGGACATCCCAATTACCAATTGGAGAATATCCAGTATTACCCCCAACATGTGGTAAGCCAATAGCATGTCCAAATTCATGTGCCCAGTAATTCCATAAAGTTTTCTTATCTTTTGTTTGATATTTTCCTGCAATTGAAAATGATGAAATTTTTCCTTCATTGGTAACTGTATCTAAAACATGTTGATCCCACGGAAAGCCATTCTCTCCTTCTTCTGCAATATTTTGATTTATCGGCAAAATAAAGTTTACAGTTTGAATATTTGTAAAATCAAAAGTAGGATCTGCACTTTTCATTGCAGTCTTAAAAAATTTTATTCCATTCGGGGTGTTGTTTACGCCTTTATTAATAATATAATCAGAAGAGTTTCCAGGAAGTCTTACCCAATTATCTGCAAGAACCCATTCTACCTTTAATTTGCCTTCACTTACAGTATCAAACCATTCTGAAAGTAACTTCATGTCATTACTTACTCTATCCCTAAAATCTTTTTCACCTTGCATATCTTGAAAATCAACAGGAATTAAAGCCCATTTAACAGTGCCAGTTCTTGGTGTTAGTGGTGTAATTGATGGAAATCCAGCAACTGTAAATTGTCTACGATTGCTTGATTCTTTAATTTTACAGAGTTCGACATTGTCGCCAGTAATAGAAGGGGCGAAATAAAATTCTTCCTGAATAGCGGGGGTAGGCGATGGTATTGGTGTAGGGCTTGATGTAGGGGTAGGAGTTGGTATAATGACGGGTGTCCATCTATAAACATTACCTATTTTTTTACAAATAAGGCTACTTTTGATCTTATTAACTTGACTCTTTGAACATGCTTTTTTAGTTTCTGCTGATGCCTGAATTGTTGTAGACAAAAGTCCAAAAATTAAAAATGGGATAATAAATGCTTTCTTCATTATATAAAAATCCTAACTACAAGTTCACATGGGTCGCCTCCTGCTTCCCATTCTTCTAATTCTTCTTCACTCATATATTCATAGCCACCATCGTGTGTGTGGCAGTAAGGGTCGCTTATCCAACCTCTTTCAATACCATTTTGTATCCAAATGTTAAATTCTTGCTCCTCAGGAGAAAGATCTTCCATACCCATATCATTCATACCTTTAGTATATCCCTAAATGCTTACTACGTCAACTGGACCCATGCATGATGGGCTAAATTTAATTGCTGCGGATACTGCAGAGATTACTCTATTCCTTGCATTTTTTTGCTTATCTGTTGCATATAAAACGCCATACGCATATTCAGATCCAGAACCCATTGCAAGATATGGAACAGTATATTTAGATAACGACATATCTGCAGAACTATGCTCGTATATCTCACCACGTATTGCGATAATCAAACCAAGATCTCCGTCTTTAGATGTATCCACCCAAAACTCATTATAAAATTCTCTTAGTTCTTTTACAAACTTAGTTTGCATAAACTTATCTGTATCTTTAATATTAGGTGGGGTTGGCTTAAAATTATAACGGATTCTTTCTCCGTCCATTGAACCAGCATAGCCGAGTAGGTACGGACCAATTTTCCAAACCTTTGGAGCATCAAGTGCTAAAATAGTTCCGTCATCAGAAGCACCACGATCTCCAGCCATCCAAATTTTATTGGTTGAAGTATCACGAACAACAGCAATACAAGTCATTGCATACCTTTCTACATTTACTATCTAGTATAGCACTGAACTAAAAATGTGTCAACTATTTGATTTCTTGCTTACATGTTGGGCATGTTTTAGCCTTTTTAACAGGCTTATCATTTGATGCTGACGAAGTAGATTTTGTTGCTGGGCTACCGCTAAACTTTGGGCGACCAAAGCCAACAATAGAGATCTGTTCTCCAGCCTTATTTTTCTTAAAACCACGAAGTTTCTTTGAAACCTGTCCGCCGTTACGTTGTGAACCTTTTTTGTCTGGACTTGTATTACCTTCAATACACCAAACAGTTCCATCTCCGTTATCTTCAATAACAATACCAACATGTGAAATGCGATCTACACCATCTGCAGGGAAATCAAAATAAGCGATATCTCCTGGCTCTGGATCTGCAACATCTGCATCTATCCAAGCACCAGCCTTTTTAAATGCTGCTGCACCACCTGGGGTATAAACAGTATTTGGAACTTTTACACCTGCTTCATTTGCACACCACATAACAAATGAGCCACACCATGGTTGAAAATTAGCCTTTGTAAATTTTCCATATTTTGTTTCGTTATCTTTAGGACCTTCAATTGTTCCTAATTCAGCCTTAGCAACTTCAATCAGTCTTGCTGCTGTTCCTTGATCTGCCATGATTACTCCTTATGCCAATCTAAATCAACTGGTTGTTCTTCTGGCATTTGTCCGTCTGGTTTAGCAGCGAGTCTTGCCATAGTTGCATCAATTTCTGCATCAACTTTCTTTTCAGCAATTTCTAATTCTGATTCAAGTTTCTTGTCTGCCTGAGTATTCTTTGCATCCATTTCTTTATTAGATAGTTGTGCTGCCATAATATCTTTAGCACCAGACTGTCCAATTAATAATCCTGCTAATGTTCCTGTAATAAATGTTGCTACGCTTCCAAGAACATTAAAGAACATCTTATCGTTTTCAGACTGTGCTCCCACTGGTTGTGTAACAAATAACAAACCATATAAAATTCCTACTGCCGTAAGAAATAGAATAGAACCTAAAGTAATTCCTAAAATAAACTTTAAACGAGCATCTAAGTCTTGCGGTGTTAATCTTTCTTTAGCCATTTTTCTTTCCGTTCTGGTATTCTTCCCATACTGTTTTTCCAACTAGATCTCTTGAACAAAGTCCAGAAGGTTCGCATATTGGTGGATTACATTCCTTTGCATCCCAATTTGCTGGGTCTTGACAAGGATATCTAAATCCACCCTGATACCCACAGCCACCAAGGCCTAATATAAGTATACACGATAACAAGGTACGACGAATTTTCATATAGGTATTATACCAATCTATTCGTCATCTTTTTTGCTACCCTTGGCTCCAAAATAGCCACCAATGATACCTATAAGGCCTCCAAGTGCTGTCTGGACAAGGGTCATTACTTCTGCAGAGACTTCTACTGGCTCCCCTGTTTTCTGGGTCTCAAGGGCAGCAGTAATATAATCTCCAACAATGGCGGTAATGATAGCAAGACCTACCATTACTGATAATGTAAAAATAACTTTATCTTTCATTTTTACTCCTTTTCTTCACGAAGTGGAATTGTAATAAGCCATAGTGCTATTGAGATTAATGTAGCCATTCCTACTACCTGCTGAGCGGTACCTGTCAAGGTAAGCCATGCAATAAAGAAACCAAGTATAGTGAAGATCTGGGCTATGCTTTCAATAATGGCAGCCTTAAACCACTTAAGAAGTCCTTTAACTATCTTTTTAATCATGTTCATATTATAACCTCCTTAGTGACATAACTGAACTAACAATATTTCCTACCAAAATAACAGGGATAACGACTTCCTGAACCTTCTCTCTTTGATCATCTGTCATATCTTTACCCCATTCTG
>JACCDW011219047.1_pt1 | contig 12458 bp, 9 predicted proteins | sample 7449781 | NCBI WGS metagenome assembly JACCDW01 (sample SAMN15323449, study PRJNA562643) | freshwater metagenome | isolation source: river surface water | place: USA:Blue River Watershed | collected 2017-08-18
GAGATATGTTTAGTGGTAAAAACATAATTATAATCATATTGGTTATTCTTCTCCTTCTTTCTATTTTAGGAATAAATGTTTTGCAAATTTTGGGAAGTGTTTTGGAATGGTTTACTGATTTATTTGGTCCTATTGTTCAAAGTATTCTCTCTTTTTTTGGATACACAACAGGATCCGTAATTGTTAAAACATCTGATGTAGTTGGAGATGTTACTAAAGGTGGAATTGATTTAGCAACTGGTGCAGTTGAAGATGTTGGACAATTATTAAAAACTGCTAGTCAAAATTCGGTTGATACAAAAGTCAAAACTTCTCTAGATAATGCATTGAGCACTTCTCCACCAACAACTCCTCCAAAAGAACCGACACCAACTCCTTCATCAAATCCCGTTCAAAATCCCATACCGAGTTCTAAGGTTCAATGGTGTTTAGTCGGAGAATATCAGGATAAACGAGGTTGCGTTGAAATTTCTGAATCTGATAAATGTATGTCAGGACAAATATATCCTAATCGTGAAATTTGTTTAAATCCAAATCTGTCTCAAAATGCATAAATATATTATAAACAAAAGATATTAAACATAAAATATGTAATTTATATTATATATTTTATAGAAATGGAATCGGAATCAGAAAATAAATTTAAATTAAATTGTTATACTATTGCATTAGAAGATAATAAGATTTATGTTCATCCCACAAAATATGAAGATTCTCCAGAAAATATGATAAAAATATTAACAGAAGCATATATTGCGAGTCCTTTTGTAAGAGAAAATAAAATTAATTTTATTTTGAAAACTTTGCCAATTTCTTCTTACAGTGATATTGATCGAATTGTTAAAGAACATATGTTAGAATATGGAATTATAAATGTTAGAGGAGGAAGTTATTCGGAATTTATTTTACCAGATTATAAACTAAAAATATTGCAGGAAGAATTATCTACTTTAAAATTTTCAACAGAAGAAAAATTAGTGATATATAACAAAATTATGAAGAATTATGATATTGATAAAAATTTATCGTATGAAGATATTAAATTAAGAATTGAATTTAATAAGGCAAAACAAAAAGAATATGAAAAAACTCTTTCTATATATAATAAACTAAAATATGTTATTTTGGAAAATGGAGAGAAGATTGAATTATATAATAGTTTTTCAATGGAATTTGAATTTTTAAAATCACATATTGATACTTTTTATACATTTATATCACAAATAACTACTGATTCAACAGTTCAAATATATTTATCACAATTATTAAATAATCCTGCTACTTCTTCAAGATATAATTCACTTATTAAAATTCTAAAGAAATTACCAGCATTATTTATTGAAGCCAAAAAATTGGGTTTTGATTCAGTTGATCCGAGTGAATTTACTGATACAGAGATTTTACAACAATTTATAAAGGTTGAGCATATTCCTTTTGTGAAAAATCCTGGACTGGAATTTGACAGATATTTTAATACTTGGTATCTTTATATTATGCAAGATACTCTTTCCAATGCAAAATACATAGAAAATGTTAAAAGTACTGCATATCCGGTTTTAAATATTTTAGAATATATGTTTAATACGATTATGAATAAAATAGATGAATGTAAATTTGATTTATCAACATATGATATTTTTTATGAAAGCCCAGAAGTTAATGAATATAAAATGAATATTGATTATTATGAGTTTATTTTGCGAAACAAACCTTATCAGTTTACTTTGAAAAACTAATCAATGATTGACTCATGTAAAATTAATTTATGTTAGTTTATCAGTTATAAAGGTTTCTTTATAATTTGAAAGTGATGGAGAAGAAGTTATCGTACAATTTTGAACTACTTCTGAATCAGACGTCATGTTTCCAATAATTCCATAATCGCTTAAAGTTATTATTGATGAATTTGGTCCATTATAAGTAATACTAGCTTTTATTTTAATAGTATATATCATACTTTTGTTAATATTAACATAAGAATTTGTAACAGAAATATTTCCCAAATATTTTGTTAATCCAAAAACGGTATTTTGAGAAAATCCATTAAGATTGAATATTATATTTCCACAATTGTTTTGATATGTTGAAAATGTTTGAATTAATCCATCATTTAAATAAATTCCTAATGATATATTATTAATACCAATTGTTATATTTGAATTATATGTAGTATTTATTATACCTCTTATGTAAATTCCAAAAGGAATTGTGAATGTTAAAGGAACATTTTCCGTTTGTTGATTTAAATCTGGAAAATATGCAGTAATAAGAGTCATTGGATCTCTAGATGCATAAGCAACACTTTTATCAGAAATAAAAATATTACTTTCATAATTAAATTGAAATTCTGAATTTGGTAAAACATTTGTCACACTTCCATATCCTCTAGTTTGAACTGGATTTAAATAATTATATAATGGAATATTTCTGTTATATATTAAATTCATTATTGGACCAGGAACATCACTTGATGATGTTGGAACTGGGGTTAAATCATCAGAACAATTCGGATCCGCCTGATTTGCAGTGTCTGCAACTCTATTCCAATTGTTTATTCTGGGCGGTGCATTTACTAAAAGAGCAAATTTCTGAGTTTTTGTTGCACTATTTGTTTGATTACTTTGGCGATTTGGATTATATTGTAATATTTCAGCCTTTCTTCTCATATTGAGATCATTAATTGATACTGGTTGGCCTCCAGAAATAGTTGTGGTAGGAAGTGGGTCTATTTCTAGACGATTTAAATTGGCTCTTGTAAATAATTGTCTTGCACGATATTGTGAACAAACATTAAAAATTAAATTATTATTATTTGCCATTAAGATATAATATATATTACACCGATATATATTATAGATTTTTTATTACATTTTACTTCCATACCAGAGATTAGATAAATAACTGTAATATCCGATATTCGATTTGACAGCAGAACTTTGTGTCATATTTGGCCCTTTCAATATAATATTATTGATTTCGAAAACTCCTAATGCTTTAGAATAATAGGCTATGTCAGATATTTGACCATTAAATCCACCATTTCTTCCAATTTGAATATCTTCATAATTTTGTTTTGGAAGAGTTGTATATGTTTTTCTTGCGGAAATTGTTCCATTAACATAAACGTCCATCATTGTATTTTCCATACGAATTGCAACATGAACCCATTTTTTAAGGGGGAAATTTGTGACTTCTAATTTATTATTATTGAATAAATTACTATCAACTGTATCCATAACTACAACTAAAGTATTTGATGCATCTGTTTTAATGTAAACACCAGGGGCGTTATTTACAGTTGCAATACCACTTGTTGTATCATATGTATTATTTCCTTTATTAAAAATATGATTATATGTTTTACTACTATCTCCCAAATCTTGGATTAAAACCCAAAATGACCATGTGAATTCCAAACCAGTTTCCTTATTATTTGAACGCAAAATTGTCACCGAATCTGGATTAGAAGGATCTTGAGGAACAGTTATGTTGGAATTTCCAGGTGCCATACCAGCTAAAACATAGGGATTTTTAGATGGCTGGGAAAAATAAGCAATTAAAGAAATTCCTAAATTCATTAAAAATAAAAAGACTATCACAATAAATAACAAAAATACGAATTTGGCAATTAATCCGTTGGATGTCAAAAAAGATTGACTAGAATCAATCGCATCTTTCGATGAAAATTCGGAAATAGTATTTGTTACATTGTCTTTTATTGATGAAATGCCAGAGGTTACTGTTTCTAAACCTTTACTTGCGGTATCTTGAATTGCGGCTGCGCTGGGCACACTAATTTCTGGCATTTTTTCTCCTATACTTTGTATTGTTTCTTTGGCAGTATCCATTATAATATTATACTATATCATAATATTATAGTTTTTTTTATGAAGATTGACTTATACAGGAATAGAAATATATTTCTTCTCAACATTGTCTTGGAGATAAGCCATCTTGATATTAGAATTGGTTCTGCCCATACCATTACCTCTTAAATAATTATTCCAGGCAGTTTGAGGGTCCATGGGAGTGGCTTCTCTCTTTGGTGAAACTAAATAGATATCTGGCTTATAAGTAGAATGCCCAATTGTAATATCAAAGTCACCAGGTCCAGCAATTGATGCAGTAGGGGATATTTTTTTAGAAGTAACTAATTTTCCATCTAAGTAACAATCCACGATTTGATTATCTACACTTACAATAACATAAACCCATTTTTGAACAGGAAAATTATCAGTAATTATAATAGAATCTTTTGAAGTAGGATTATTAGTTCTTTTAAAATCACAATATAATGTTGGAGAAGATGCATCTAACCATAACATAAATTCAGGATCAATATTTGCTTTTGTTCCAAAATCATCGGCAGAAGCAGTATCACTTCTTGCTGGTGCAGTGCCTTTATATATTAATGGTTTTGGGTCTGTATTATTCCATGTATTCACGTAAACCCATGTTGAGTAATTATATCTAGTTGATCTATTATTTGTAATTTTAGTTTTATCAATTGTTGTTGAACCTTCGTATAAATACTTTTTATCTATTCCAACAACCTGATTATAAAACATTTTGAATAAAAAATATAGCAATACAATTACTACAACGCCTAAAGCGATAACTGTAATATTCATTCTGTAACTTTATATATTCTATAAATAAATTATTTATTTTATGAATACGGGAGGATTCTTTTTCCTCAATAAATTATATGTTCTAGATATTTCAAAAGAATTGAGAACATAGGGAAAGTAACACACATTACATATTGCACCATTAATTCCATTCTCATCTCCAACCTTAATATTGTCTGTTAAAGCTCCTGGTTTTGGCATTAATCCCTCTTTAAATTCAAATGTTCTCTCTAAACTTCCATTAATAAATAAATCGGCAACTCCATCGTGATAATTAAATACAAAATTATTCCATTTTTGTGTTGGTGCAGTTACGTCATAACTTCTTTCTTCTGGTTTCTTTCCAGTAGCATTTGTAAAATATACTCTAAATTTATCGGAAATAGTGTTTCCATTTGATAAATATACTAATCTAGTTCTTCCGTTAGCATGATCAAATATAGTTTTTTCCTCAACATATGAAGAAGCTGATGCACCATTTGTATTTACATACACCCAGAATGAAATCGAATAATTACTATCTCTATAAGTATTTTTAAATTCAGAATTTTCAGTTGTACGTTCCAATTCTATTTTTTTGCCAGTAGGGTCTTCTTTCACAATAAATAAATCACTCTGTGCAATTATTTCTTGCTGATTTAAAAACATCGGCTCATTCATTATCAAATACTTATTATTTTGCACAATTTTTCCAATTAATTTCGGAATAAATAAATATAATAAAATAAGCAATATTTCCAATACAAACATTATGAAAACATTATTAGGAGTTAATCCTATCTCTTTTTTGGCATAAGTAATGAAATCGGAAAATAAACAGGGAATATAAAAAATCAAATTAATGAAAAATCCTAATCCACCACTTTGTTTTTTCAAATAATTGCTAAAAATATAATAGAAAATTGCCAATCCTATAATAATAATTATTCCAACCAAAATTGACATCACAGAATTCATAAAAAATAATTTAGATTTTGATGCCTTAGCATATTGATAACCCAAAACGGAAATTACAATTAATCCTAATGCCATATAAATAAATTTCATTAGAGAAGTTTTATCACCAGTTTCGAACATTGTTGATGTAAAATATGTTCCAAAAAGTAGGGGAATTAAAATTATGAAAATATAAAATAGAGCTCGTTTTGTCAGAACTTGAGGATCAGTTACTGCATAAAAAATAAAAATACTGGAAATTAAAACAAACCCCATCATAGTAACATTTTTTATTAATTGAATTTTTAATTTTTCTTGTACAACAGAATCGCTAATATCAATCTGTGCTCTATGTTCTAAAAAATCTTTTGCTTTATCAAAAAAAGTTATGTTTGTTTTATTTATTGGTGTAGTCATTATTTATTACTGATATTATAATATATTATAATATAAACATATTATATTTGTGAGAAAAATATTTTTATAAATTTTCAATGGCAGTTTTTTCGCCATGACAATCACGACATAATGCTCTTAAATTATCCACGTGATTACTTCCGCCATATTCTAGACGGACCTTATGATCAACTTCGAACCATGCAGGTAACTGACGTTTACAATTTTCGCATTTCCAATCTTGTCTAGCGGCAACAAATTTCTTCTTGGTTTCACTGACAGAACGTTTTGTGGAATTTTTACCGGAATGAAGAATGCGTTCTTCTCGGCCACTTGGAGCCATAGGTATTATGGGATTATTATAACCTCCGTATGTGTTTTGGGCGGAAACGTAGGATGAATTTTTGGTGAAATCTAGGATTGGAGTTAAAAAACTTGTTGTATTACGATCAATAGGAAGATATTTAATGTATTCATTTGTTCCGGCAATAATACGTTTAGCGTGATCAGGATTACGTCTAAATAAATAATAAAGCATAAGAGCACCGAATGCGACCCCGGCCATTTGATAATATTTTTTATATGAAAAAAGTCGTTTTATAAATTTGCCGTCGGTATAAATATTGGCCATAATAACCCCGGCAATGAGAAATATTATGAGTTCGAAACGCATTTATATATTATTATATGAGAGAAATATATAAATTAATAATATATTTAGATAATTTAAGTATGGCATTAACAACATTTAATAGTAGTTGTAGACTTTTCGGTAAAAAAGGACTTCCACCTGCATTTATTATAACAGGACAAAGTGCTAATAATTTTACTAAAACGCAAACTGCCACCGGTTCAAATATAGTAATAAACGGAAATTGTACATTAACTGTGAATAAAGATATAACTTGTGAAATTTTTATGTGTGCATATGGAGGAGGCGGAGGAAGTGGAGCAGGATCAACTAGTAATACTGGAGGTGGCGGAGGTGGAGGTTCTTATTATAATAGTTCATTAACTTTATTAAAAGGCACATATTCCATATCTTTAAGCAGTATTCTTCCTTACAAATTTGTTGGATCTAATTTTTCTATAACTTGTAATTATGGTGGAGATGGAGGAAGCAGATCTCTAACATCTACTGTACAAGCAAGTGGCGGAACAGCAGGAACTACAGTTATTACAGGAACTCCAGGAGGAATTTCAAATAATGGTGCAACTGGTGCTGGGATTAGATACACTGGAACTAATCAATATTCTCAATCAGGATATGTCATAACTAATGCTACTCCAGCAATAAGTTATAATACTACTAATTTTGGAAATATCACATGTTCTGGTGGAGGAGGAGGATGGATATATTATTTAGGCGATATATTTGGTTCAACAAATGGTGTAACAAATTATGGCGGAACAATAACTATGATTGGTGCAGGTAACTATGAATTTTCACAACGTATTTCTGGTAAATATTATATTTTTATCCCGAATCAATAAATGCCATAATAATAATAATAATAATAATAATAATAATAATAATAATAATAATATACTATTAAATATAATATATTATTCTATATTTTCCTATTTTCTCTCTTTATGAATATACATATATCAAAAATAAACATGCCAAAATTAAAACTATATGAACATATTGAACCTTAATATTCATCTTATATGATAAATAAACAGGTTTCGATCGATAAAGAGCCTTATATTTTTCTAAACTTTCTAAAAGTGTTATCTCCTCTTTACCCAACATATAATTTATTTTATTATGAATAAAATGCACCCATTTAATGAAAGATTCGCGTGAGTCTAAATAAGGAGTCACAGGATATTTATCCAACATATTTGCGAAACGATTTCCTATTTCTGGGTCAGGAATAAATAATGGCATATTCATTACAAAATCATAATATTTGCGTTTTGTTATAGCATTTGGCGTTTTTGGATAAGTTTGAGCAATTGTAAAAAGAAAAAACCAATAATGAGGCCCCCAAATATCTGGATCATAAACCATTTGTTAAAACTATATAAAACTATTCTGATATATTCTTAGAATATAAAAACAAAAAAATCTATTTTTTGTAAATAATGAATGATATGTATTGCAACAATTGTGGTAAACCAGGTCACATTTATAATCAATGTAAAATTCCCATAACAAGTTTCGGAGTAATTGTTTTCAGATATAATCCCCAAAATCAAATTGAATATTTAATGATACGTCGTAAAAATACATTGGGATATAATGATTTTATGCGAGGAAAATATCTAGTACAAAACAAATTTTATATTTTAAATATGCTAAAACAAATGACAATAGAGGAAAAAGAATTGCTAAAAGAGGGAAATTTTGATAAATTATGGAGAAGAATATGGGGAAAAGGTCCTATTCCTAATAAATATAGATGTGAAGAATATGGGTCAAAAGAAAAATATTTATCACTATTGAATGGAGTAATGAATTCTAGAATGTGGAACAATACTAGTTTTGGAAATAAAAATTTTAGTTTTAGGTCAAATCCTCCTTTATCAACATTTAAACCGCAGTCTGATGAAAAATCTAATTATTATACTTTAGAAATGCTCATAGAAGAAAGTAATAAATATGAAATATGGGAAGAACCAGAATGGGGATTTCCAAAAGGGAGAAGAAATTATCAGGAAAAAGATTATGATTGTGCTATTCGCGAATTTTGTGAGGAAACTGGATACAATCCATCACAATTAAAATTAATTCAAAATATTTTGCCGTATGAAGAAATTTTTACTGGTTCAAATTACAAATCATATAAGCATAAATATTATTTAATGTATATGAATTATGCAGATTCAATCCTACCAGTAAAATACGAAGAAATGGAAGTAAGTAAAATGGAATGGAAAACAATTGATAATTGTTTAAATTCAATTAGAGAATATAATTTAGAAAAAAAACGTATGATAGAAAATATACATAAATGTTTGTCATCTTTTTTAATAGCAATGCCTTTTTTGGCATAATATATACGATATATTACTACGAAAAATATGTAGTTATTATATAAGAATAATACTATATATGTTTCACAAAAAAAATAAAACCATTAAATTAGAAAAAAATGGTGGAGGTAGATGTCCAAAAGGTCAGAGAAAAAATCCGAAAACCGGGGAATGTGAAGAAATTAGTGATAAAATGAAAGAACATAATTTAAAGCAAAAAGAAGCATATAAAATAGGTGTTGAGAAGAAAAAAACTGTGAAGAATATTACTAACATTAAAGTAAACGAAGTTCCGTCTACTCGAGAATTGGAGACAGAATCTATGATAGAACCTATTGAAGAATACCCCGAAGAACCCACTGAAGATCCTATATTGGAATCTATTCGAGAACCAATGCCAGAATCTATAGTAAATCCTACTCCCCAACCCATAAAAGAAAATACTCCACCGCCTATTCCGGAAATTATCCGAGAATCTATTTCAGAATCCGCACCAGAATCAGTGACAAATATAAGTCCAAAAACTGAATTACATCAAGATACAGTACCCCCGAGGGAAGGCCGTCGAAAATGTCCAAATGGTTACAGATATAATCCAAAAACTAATCTTTGTCATAAAATTCCCAATAAAAAAACAGAGAAACTAAAATCTTCTCCACAAAATAAATCAAAAACTGAAAAACTTCTCCAACCATCGAAAATAGAAAAAGAAAAAGAAGTTTTAAAATTAATTGAAGAAGAATCTAATGAAGAGAAACGAGAAGATAATATTCCTGATATTGTTAAAGAATATGAGGATGAAAAACAACTAGATGATGAAGATCTTATAGATAAAGTAGATATTAATATTGAAAAAGAATTAAAAGAATTAGATCCCTTTAATAATCAAGAAACTAATAGGAAAGAATTATTGGAATATAATGAAGAAAAATCTTCTCCAGATTCAACTTACGATTTTCTTTATCCAACATTAAATGATCCAAATTTTACAACAAAAATAACCAAAAAACGCGAATTTTTTAATACACAATATGATGGAGCCGTTTATGATGTGAAAAAACAGGCAGAAATTCTTTGCGGAGCTGAATTTGAATTACTTCCTCATCAACTATTTGTCAAAAACTTTCTTTCATTTCAGACACCATATAATAGTTTATTATTATATCATGCTCTCGGAACCGGAAAAACTTGCAGTTCAATTGGTATTGCAGAAGAAATGAGAGCATATATGAAACAGATTGGATTAAAACAAAAAATTATAGTAGTAGCTTCTCCAAATGTTCAGGCAAATTTTAGAATGCAATTATTTGACGAAAGAAAATTACGAAAAGTATCCCAGTCAGACATAACTGGTGAAATGGAAAATACATCAGAGGATTTATGGGCACTTGATACATGTGTTGGAAATTCTCTTTTAAAAGAAATAAATCCGACTAATATTAAAGGAATACCAAAGGAGAAGATTACTAATCAAATTAATAAAATAATAAATACATATTATCAATTTATGGGGTATGGTCAATTGGCAAATTATATTATGGATGTTATACAAGTAAGTAAGGATTCTAATTATACTGAAAAGGAACGCCAAAATATAGAAATTCGCAAAATAAAACAGAATTTTAATAATAGATTAATTATAATTGACGAAATTCACAATATTCGTTTAACCGATGAAAATAAGAATAAAAAAGTGGCTGTTCTTCTCATGAAATTGGCAAAATATGCAGAGGGATTACGATTCGTATTTTTATCGGCTACTCCTATGTATAATTCTTATAAAGAAATCATATGGCTTACAAATCTTCTCAATCTTAATGATAAAAGATCTATTATTGATGTGGCAGATGTTTTTACAAAAGATGGTGAATTTGTTTCTGAGAAGACAATGCCTGATGGAACAATAAAAGAAGATGGAAAATCTCTTTTACAACGAAAACTAACAGGATACGTATCATATGTTCGTGGTGAAAATCCATATAGTTTCCCTTTTAGAATTTATCCTGATCAATTTGCCCCAGAAAATACAATAAAATCCATAAAATATCCTACTGTACAAATGAATAGTAAACCAATCGAAGAACCGATTAAGTATTTGAATTTATATTTAAATAAAATGGGAGATTATCAGTCAAAATCATATTCTACTATAATACAAAATATGCGTAATAAATCATATAATACTTATAATGCGTATGGTGAAATGCGAGAAATGCCGACATTTGAAAATATGGAGGCTTTTGGATATACTCTTCTCCAAGATCCTCTTATGCTTCTTAATATTGTTTATCCATCGCCAGATTTAGATTTAATTATTGAAAAACAAAATATTCAAACATCTAATGAAAATGAAATAAACCAAATATCTCAAACTTTATCAGGTTCCATTGGAACATCTGGATTAAAAAGTAGTATTAAATGGGAAGAAACAACTAAACCTCTTCCAAATAGATTTAATTTCGAATATACATCGTCAACTTTAAAGAAATATGGCCCAATATTTAAACCGGAAAATATTCATAAATATAGTTCTAAAATTGCAAATATTTGTAATTGTGTGAGGAATTCAAAAGGAATTGTTTTAATATATTCACAATATATTGATGGTGGAGTTATTCCGATTGCATTAGCCCTAGAAGAAATGGGATTTTCACGTTATTCTTCTAATCCACAATATAATAAACCCTTATTTAAAAATAATAAACAGGAAACAATAGATGCATTTTCTTTTAAAACGCGCAGTGAATGCGTGGCAAGTGGAGAAGATTTTAATCCTGCAAGATATATTATGATTACTGGAGATAAATCTATTTCTCCTTCAAATACTAATGATATTAAATATGTTACTGACTCGGAAAATAAATATGGGAAAAATGTAAAAGTTGTTATCATATCGAAAGCAGGTTCAGAAGGTTTAGATTTTAAAAATATTCGTCAAGTGCATATATTGGAACCATGGTATAATATGAATAGAATAGAACAAATTATAGGACGCGGTGTAAGAAATTTAAGTCATTGTGGATTGCATTTTGAAGAAAGAAATGTCGAAATATATTTACATTCAACTATATTGGAATCTGGAGAAGAAGAAACTGCTGATTTATATTTATATCGTTTGGCTGAGAAGAAAGCAGTCCAAATCGGTAAAATAACACGTCTTCTCAAAGAAAATTCTGTAGATTGTTTATTAAATATTGGACAAACAAACTTCTCGATTGAAAATTTCACAAAATTAGTGGAAAATCAAAATGTCAAAATCAATCTTTCTAGTGGCAAAACAATAGATTTTCAATTTGGAGATCGTCCATTTACTGATTTATGTGACTATATGGATAATTGTTTATATAAATGTAATCCAACTTCAGAAGAGATAACTAGAGAAGATACTAATAGTGATACATATAATATCGATTTTGTTAAAATAAATAATGATCGTATATCATCGAAAATACGAGAATTATATAAAGAACATCCATTCTATAAAAGAGACACTCTAGTAAATGCTATAAA
>JACCDW011505011.1_pt1 | contig 12458 bp, 8 predicted proteins | sample 7449781 | NCBI WGS metagenome assembly JACCDW01 (sample SAMN15323449, study PRJNA562643) | freshwater metagenome | isolation source: river surface water | place: USA:Blue River Watershed | collected 2017-08-18
AGGGGATTTCACTCGAGCCCGCCTACGGGCTTGGAGTGGTAACTAACTGGAGCAAAGCCAAGATCACATTCGGCAACTGGTTGGCCTGAGCCAACATGGCCGTAGAAGCTTGCTGACCAATCTGCATACGGGTGAGCCGAGCTGTCTCGGCCGCAAAGTCCGTGTCCAGAATCTGGCTCTGGGCTGCTGACAGATTGGCGAACTGCTCCCCGATGTTTTGAATCGCAGAGGCTAAACGATTTTGAAGAGCCCCCAGATCGCTGCGCCGCGCGGTCACATGTGTAATGACATCATCGATCTCATTGGCAAGAGTCTGGAAGTCATCGAAACGTCGATCTGCCTCGGATGCGGCCATGTTGCTAATAAGGGAATCAAGCTCATTGAAATCAGCCCCCTGACCTGCATCAGCATTTCCACCGAGACGCATATCGCGGAATGCGCTTACCGAGAAGTCGTTTCTAGAAGCCTCACCAACTTGAAAAACCGGACCATTTTCACCAATCAGAGAAGCCATTCTGCTCTGGACCAACACGAATTCCGTGTCCAATCCACTCTCTGCTGAGCCGAGCGTCACGGCACTTTCACCCAGGTTCTCAAGATCAACCGTTACCCCCAATTGATCAAAGGACAAACGTTCTGTGCGCAGCGACCCAATTGAGGAAAGTCGGCCCAAATCAATGGTCTGAGACTGCAGTAGAGTTTCCCCGTCTGTATCAAATCGCCTCAAAGTCGCCGTAGCGTTCCCCTTATCAGCAGACAGACGGTAAATACCAGTATCAGCCGAAGAGGTGCTCACACCATCAATTGACAAGGCGGGTCCGACGTTTATGGCGCCGGGCGTGCCCAACAAGATGGTTTTGGAGGTGTTGGCTGATACACCCAAATAACCGCCGTACTCAATCACGTATGCGGCCACAGACAGCGACGCTGGGTAGTCGTTCCAACTGCCTCCGCCAATGGCGTAGGCGTAGTGTTCTCCGCCCGCATCATTAGGCTCGCCGACCGCCCAGTTTGCATAGGCCGTGGTCACTTGACCGGTTCCTCCGCTTACTGTCGCGGTACGACTATTAGAGGATAAAAATTGAAGCCCCCCTTCCGGACCATCAACCCAGTACCACTTTCCCTCAGCCGCAGCCTGATTCGCATAGGAGGCCGAGTTCGTCACCTCACCAGTGATGTCGCCCGAAGTAATCAGTGCATTACGGGCAGTGATCGCCGCATTCACAATCGAATAGTCGTCACTCGCTCCAATCCAGCCATTTACGGACAACTTGCTTTGGATAAAGGAACTCTCATCGGTACTCGTGAGGTTTGCCAAATATCCATTCAGCCCCTCGAATGACGAGGCCAAAGCCGCGGTCCGCGCGGATGACCAAGTAATGGAGCCAGGGGAAACCACCTTGTAGTAGCTGGTCGTTCCCGTGGTCGGATTTGTAAATACTGAAATGTTTTCCGGAACAACTTCGACAGAAACGTCGCCCAGACCCGTTGCGCTATTAACTTGTAGCGTGGCGAGCGTCGCATTAAGTTGCGCCGCAGTGCCTGTAAACGCCATTTCGTAGCGTCCTGAGACTGCGTCCAGAGTTGTCTCATAACGCGAGTAGCCAGTGACCGATCCGACACCCTGCGAAGTGTCCGTCACTCGCAAAGGTCCGCCAGAACTTGAGATAACCGCCTTGAGTGTGCCCGACCCTGTGGCCCAGTCGGCCCCTTCCACGTCAGTCCAGCCTGTATTCAAGCGGTCAGGGTTGGCTGTGGTGCCAGCGCCCACGATCTTGGTGGCTATCTCTCGAGCATTGTGATCGGAACCGACCCGAGAATTCACGAACTTAATTTCGACACCGAACTTAAAGAAGTCCAGTGTGGTGACGCCCCCAACAGTACTCGATAGCTCAACTTGCGAACGACCGGCCGCAGCACCATCAACCAGAGTGAGAGTTTGGGTACTCGTAACGCCGTCTATGGTGGCTGTTAGTGTGATGTCGGCGCCGACATTCGAGAGCTGGTAAGTCCCTGTGGCAGCGCCAGAAACTGTGATGTCTCCAAACGCAACGACACTCTTTCCAACGACATCGGCCGAGGAAAGTCCAGATTCAATAGTTGATGTTTCTAATGACGATTTCACTCCGGTGACCAGCTGATTAACAGCACCAAACTCGCCTTTTACCGCATGGCTAAAGTCACCTGTCAGCAACTTGTACCCATTAAACTGTGTACGCGTTGATACGGCATTAATCTCGTCCCTTAGCTGCACGAGCTCATCCGCAATGTACTTTCGCTGTTCATTACTAAGCGATTCATTTGCACCCTGCACAGCCAGCTGCTTCATGCGCTGGAGCATGTTATTGACTTCTTGCAGGGACCCCTCGGCTACCTGTGTCATCGAGACAGCATCAGCCGCATTTCGGCTGGCGACCTGAGTGGCTCTGACCTGTCGCTGGAGCTCTTGAGAAATGCCGAGCCCTGCAACGTCATCCTTTGCACGATTAATCCGCAGTCCGGAGGAAAGCCTCTCCACTGACGTTGACAGCGCGTTCTGAGTGCCGGCAAGGCTGCGCTGAGTAAACAGTGAAACCAGATTAGATTGAATAGATGCCATATGTGATTTACTTCAGTAGGGCGAGAATAACGTTGGGCAACTGATTTGCCTGAGCCAACATGGCGGTAGAGGCCTGCTGGCCAATCTGCATCCGAGTAAGACGCGCCGTCTCAGCAGCAAAATCTGTATCAAGAATCTGACTCCTAGCCGACTCGAGTTGGCTTTGCTGAGCCAATAAGTTCGCGATGGCGAATTCAACGCGATTCTGTTGCACACCAAGTGAGGCTCTCGCCCCCGCAATAGAGGTAATGGCCGCCTCGACAAGAGACTCAAGATCGCCAAAATTATCCTTCGTCAACGCCAACGCAGACTTAGTCGAGATCAAATCAATCGCATCTGACAGGTCGTCAAAGACCTCACGATACTGGGCGTCGCCCTGGTTGTTGCCATTGAGTCGGATATCGGCGAATCCATCGAGGACAATATTCTGGTTGGCAGAACCACCCACCTGAACCAAAGCAGCCCTAGAGCCGACCGCCCCAACTACCAGGGAATTGCCAGTCAGCCCGCTTTCAAATACATCAGCCCCCGAGATTGACGTTGCGGACAAATTGGTAGCGGTGATAACAACGCCCATTTGGTCGAATCGGAGTTCCGATCTCGAGCCCGACTGAACCGTGCCTAGAGAAATGCTCTGGAAATCCATCACCCGCCCGTCTGCCCCAAGCGCAGAAAGGGTCAGGCTGTCGCTGGAGCTTACCTGTTTGACCACGACATCAATCTGATCATTACCAAGGCGCGCATTGGCACCGAAGGTAATCTGATTGCCAGAAATAACTAGCTGCTCAACACCGTCAATTGCAGAAAAGTCTTCGGACAACTTGCTGGCAAGCTTGCCTGCAACAGTCGTCGCATCGTCAAGGCTAGTAACGGTCGTAGAATAGGTTTTACCCAGCAGGGACACGCTGACCTGATTTCCAATTTGCAAGTCGGACTGACTTATGGTGATGGTGCGTGCCCGATCATCCCTGGTTTTCGCATTAACACTGGATTGCGCCTCTACGGCCACTCCGGGTGACATGTCGTTTACGCCCAACGAAATGCTGGACATGCCGAGATTTAGACCGGCAGTTAGGGTGATGACGCCATTGGTTACGGTGGCCCCAGATGAGCCAGCGGAGGAGTCGCCATAAAGGCTCTTTAGCTGGTTAGATAACTTGGTGGCAATTGTGGATGCGGAATCGTTGGTGCCGGCAATAACGCTGAAGGTGTTTGAGACTTCCGGATTGCCCACACGAAGCTCAAATCTGTTGCCTGCATATACATCGTGATCAGCAATCTCAATTTGGCGCGCTACCGCGGGGTCGCTTGAGACGGCCGACGCGGTGGAGCTAATTTTCCCCAAATTCTTGCTGTCTTCGAGTTGATAGACATCAACACTGATGTCGACATCCCCGACCTGGGCCCCGGGCTGCAATGTCAGAACACCGGCAGATACCGTCGCCGTTCCAACGTAGTCAGGTAGGAGTTTCTCTTTGAATGCGCTGGCGACGGAACTGGTGGTATCACCGGACCCAACAATCACGGTGTATGTCTTGTCGCCAATTGAAAGGTCGATTTGATTACCTTCCACCACATCATCAGATGCAAAGGTAACGACTCGGTCATAGATGGGTCGGTTAGTCTGACCAACAGTTAATGTAACCGCTGTACCAGAGAAGGTCACGACGTTATCGGTAACAGAGGCGGTGGGATCGCTGACACCAGCATACGCGTCGTAAAGTACCTTGATACTCGTGGCAATATTGTTTAGCGCCTGGTCAGAATCGGCTGCAATGGCTCCACCAGTGCCATCATTGTTAAGCGTAAAGTTCTCAGCCGTCACCTCATAGGTCAGAGTTGCAACGGTGCCGGCCCCCTCCAATACATCGAAAGAGATAAGGTCGCCAGGGTCAAAGGCGTTTTGAAGCGTCAAGGTCCTAGCCGTGGGCGTTCCCCCGGACAGTACAGATGTAACCCCCGCACGCGGTGTAAATGTGACGTTAACGTCATCGACGTATAACTCCCCGCCCAAAGCTTGACCGCCGGAGTAATCGAAGGTGCCAGAGACAAATACAAACTTATAGTTGCCATCTTGGCCAGCAGAAACCGTTTTGGTCTCGGTCGCAAATGTGCTCGACGATCCAACCCCTGTTCCATCCAGAAGTTGGATTGTTGAGCCATCGCTAGTGTTTAAAAGATAGGCGTATACGTCGTATGCGTCACCCGTGCCACTGGCTGCCCACTTAAACGAGACCGTATCACCCGCCTGAAGGTCAACAGAAGAGGTCGACACGAGGTACGGTCCACGCACAATGCCATAGGGAGTAGAGTTTCCAGTTGACGCCAACCTGACTGCAGTATCAGAGCTTGAGGTTAAATTTCCGGCCCCTGACACAAAACTGGAAGTAAAAGTCATGGTCGCTGCGGAGCTATCTCCGGTATAAGTCCCCGGCGAAGAACCCGCGGTTGATACCGCACCTGTTGGATCAGAAGGACTCGTAAATGTTTCAATTGCTGTGCTGCCCAGGTCTACCCTCGCGCGAACGATCTTCCAACCCGGGATTTCTGTGACAGTCCCTACAGACGAGGTCACAGACGCATTCTCGAAGTCCGCGTTCAAAAACTCCGGCGGCGCTGGGTTATCAACCTGACCCTGGGTAGTCGGTAGTGCGGCCGTTACGCGGGAAGCTTGATTATCGATTTGCCGATAGGACCCCGCAGATAGCTGATAGCGCCCCTCGTCAACACCCGCCGATTGAACGGAATCAATCCTGAGATTTTTAGATAAAAAGTTGCCCTCTTGGATTCGAGTGGCATCGTTTGAGGAGGTAAGAACTTCTGTCCTCAATGCATTCTTAAGCAGTGACAATCCATTAAAAGTGGTTCTATCCGCAATCGAGTTGATCTCTTGTCGAAGAGAGTTAATCTCATCAGCAATGTACGCTCGCTGCTCTCTGGATAGAGAGTCATTGCGGCCCTGTGTTGCCAACTCCTTCATGCGCATAAGCAAGCTACTGGTCTCCGCTAAGGAGCCCTCAGTAGTCTGCAACATAGAAATAGCATCGTTGGCGTTTCTGATGCCTTGGGCAACGGAATTGACCTGGGTCTTTATCTGTTCTGAAATCCCCAGGCCAGCAGCATCGTCTTTTGCGTGGTTGATCCGCATGCCAGACGACAAACGCTCCACAGAGACGCTCAGTGCCGACTGCGCATCGGTCATTGATCTCTGGGCAAATAGCGAAATCAAGTTAGTCTGAATGGGAATCACAAACGCTCCTGTACGTAAAGACATGTACGGAGGTTTTCGATAGATTGTTTAGCAAAAAGCCCCAGCTCTTAACTGGGGCTTTTTGCAATACTCAATCCAACTAAGAGTTTTTTAGGCTCGTTGATTCACCAACATGCCTCGCATCTGATCAATGTTCCTTGCAATCCTCAGGGTCTCCTCTGAAGGGAGGCTACGGACTACTTCTCCCGTCTCAGGGTTGACGACCCTGGCTACGTAATAGCCAGTTGACTCGTCAACCGAAACATTCAGGTTACGTCCAGATTCCTTCAAATAACCCTGGATCTGCTGCGCGGCTACCTGCATCACTTCTTTGGTTGCCTGCGCGTATTCCTGCACATTGACATCTGCTTTTGCCTTCACTGCCTCTGCGGCAGCTGATGCAGCTGCGTCAACTTTGATCTCGGGGGTTGGCACTTTTACAGCTGCTGGCGCCCTCCCCTGAGGTAAAGCTTGCCGAGCTTCACCAGCTGGCGCGGGCAGAGGAGCGGCGGCAGGCGCCGCTCCTTTCATTGCCGAACCAGAGATTGTGCTCATTTACTTGACCTCTTACCTGTCAGATAGTTAACGATTACTTCAGGAGAGCCAAGATCACGTTAGGCATCTGGTTGGCCTGGGCTAGCATGGCCGTGGCCGCCTGTTGCATGATCTGAGTCTTCGTCAGGTTAGCCGTCTCAGCTGCATAGTCGGTGTCAACGATGCGAGAGTTGGCCGCCGTCAGGTTTTCGCTTTGAGCCTGGATGTTGCTGATCGCAAACTCAATCCGGTTCTGCTGAGCACCCAGGTAGGAGCGGAAGTCAGACACAGTGGTGATTGCGTCTTCAATCTGATTCTCCAGAGTCGCAAAGTTGGCCTCGGTCAGAGACGCAGTCGTATTCTGAGCAATAGTATTCAGGGTTGTGTTCAGGTTATCGAACACCGTCTTCTCTGCACCAGAGTTCAAGTTGTATCCAGTGATTCGGATATCCTTGAAGCCCTCGATGACTACGTTGTCTCGCGTTCCAGCTCCCACCTGAAACAGTGCCCCATTGTTCATGGTGCTAGCGACGGACAACTCAGTCACTTTCGAGCTGAAGGCTTCGAAAGAGGCCGCGTTCACCGCAGACCCAGTCGTGTTATTCAGCGAGAAGCTAACGCCCAGCTTGTCAAAGTCAAAGGTCTTAGACGAGCCGTTGGCAATTTCACCAACGTTGATGCTCTGAGTGGTACCACCGATGCCAGTGTCACCGTTAGCCGTCAAGGTCAGCACACCAGGGTTAGTGATGGTCTTGACGTTGACGTCGATTTGCTCGAGGCCCAAGTTTGCTGCCGATGCCAGCGTAATTACGTTGGAGCTGACAGTTACCAATTGCGTGCCATCGGTGATCGGATAGGTATCATCCAGGAGAGAGCCGAGACGGTAGGCAATGTCAGATGCCGTATCTGATGAGCCGACCTTAGTGGCAAACTCACGCCCAGCAATGCTCACGGACACCACGTTGCCAGCGGTCAGATCCAGCTGATTAATGGTGATCGTTCTTGCAGAATCGGCGCGAGTTTTCACGTCCACTGTGGATTCAGCAGCAATCGACGGCCCAGCTGAAGTATCTTGGAAGAAGAGTTCGATATTTGACATACCAACGTTAGAGGCAGCCGTGAAGGTAATGACATTACTAGAGACAGTCGTGCCTGCACCTGCACCAGTAGCCTCCCCGAAGTTATCATCAATCAGAGCCTCCAACTTGGCTGCGACCGTAGCTTTCGTGTCATCGTGATCGATCACCACAGAGTACTCTGTCGATACTTCCGGGTTTCCAATTCGAACTGTTACACGCCGCCCCTCAACAATGTCCTGGTCTTGCAAGGTAATCAGTCGGGCTGTTGCTGCGGTACTAACAGACTGGTCAGAAACCGTGGAGGCCTGTGAGCTTATAGTAGCCCCGTCAACAGACCGGCTTACGCTAAGTGATAAGTCAGCCACGGTAAGTCCGGAGCCGGTGGTAAACGTAAGCACATTGGATGCCACGGTCGATGCAGAATCATCTGGATAGTCAGACAACACTTTTGTCTGCAGGGCGGCAGCAATCGTCGCATTTGTGTCACCGGTTCCCGCCACTACGGAGTAATCTTTACCGTTCACAGCCAGGGTGAAGCGGTTCCCTTCGGCAACATCGTATGAGTTAATTGTAACCACACGAGTGCCGGCAGCTCGGTTTGCCACCGCGGAGGTCGCCGATGCGCCGAGAGTAATTACCCCACCCGTCACGGAGGCAGTGGCTGTGACGGATCCGCCAGCAGCGTCAATCGCTGCCGCCAACTTCGTCGCAATGTTCCCTAGTGCTGTTGATGACCCGCCAGTAACGACACCACCAGATCCATCGCCGTTTACCGTCAAATCTTCTGCAAGAACGGTATAAGTTACGGTTGTATTACTCTCAGTGATCGACACAGTGTCACCCGCCTCGAAGACTCCACCAAGTGTTTTGACAGTAGCGCTTGTCGAGGCCACCGCCTGCGTATTGTCAGAACCTGCTGTTCCGAGCAATGCCGTGCTTGCCCTAGACAACTGATTCTCAATCGCTGCTTGAGTACCAGAACTGAAAGTGTAGGTTCCAACGTTCGTATTCGAGACCTTGAGGCCAGAGACAGTCACGTTATCCAGAACAGAAGCGCCATTAACCAGTTTGTTTGCGGCTGTCGAGGCAACGACATCGGTACGAAGAGAATTCTTGAGCAGGGACAGGTCATTGAAGGTCGTCCGCTCTGCGATCGAGTTAATCTCGTTCTTAAGGGCTACTAATTCATCCGAGATAAACGAGCGCTGGGTGGTTGACAGGCTGTCGTTACGCGCCTGCACCGAGAGCTCCTTCATGCGCTGGAGGATGGAGGAGACTTCCGACAGAGACCCCTCTGCAGTTTGAACCATCGAAATGGCGTCATTTGCGTTGCGGAGGCCCTGGTTCAAGGACGTAACCTGGCTCTTGATCTTCTCCGAGATCCCGAGGCCGGCAGCGTCATCCTTCGCACGGTTAATGCGCAAACCTGACGACAGACGCTCAACCGAGGTGGACAGCGCATTTTGTGCGCCTGACAAATTCTTCTGGGCGTACAGCGATGCCATGTTGGTGTTGATAACTGATGCCATTTCGGGCCTCCTGTTGGTTAACTGGGCGGGATAATTCCCTGACAACACCAAATACGGATCAGCCGTAGAAGTTGTTTAGGAAAGGGGTATGCACGCTAAGATGGGCAGCTATGGAATCCAAGCCAACACCTATCCAACAAGCCCTGTCGCTCTACCAAGAGAAGAAATTCACAGAAGCGCTAGATATTCTGGAACAAAGCTCGGCAAAAATTGCCGACTCGGTCAATTTCTACAAGCTAAAAGGGCTTTGTCTTAGTGAAATCAATGAACACGACGAAGCAGTCAAGTGCTTCGTAGAGGCCGTCAAATTGGCCCCTCTGGACCCCATGCCCTACACAAACATTGGGAACAGTCTGGCCAAGAACCTGCAATTTGAAGAAGCGGACAAGTACTTTGATCTTGCGCTGACAGTAGAACCGGGCTACGCGGAAGCTTTCGTTGGAAAGGGAGTGGCAGCATTTCAGCGCCTGGACTATCCATCTGCAGAAAAGGCGTTTGAGCAAGCTCTTGCCATTCGGCCAGGGCACCTGACTGTTGAAACGAATCTAGGTAACTGTTATTCCGTCCAAGGTAAATATGACCCTGCACTTGAACTGCTTGATCGCTCAGTAGCTCGGGATCCCGAAAATGGGCTAGCTAGGACGAATCGCGGTCTTATCCACCTCGTAAAAGGCAATTTTAATCAAGGCTGGGAAGACTACGAGTATCGATTCGACTCGGGTAACATGATGCCCAATCGCTTTCAGCAAATCCCCAGATGGCCTGGTCCTAACAGCCCTTCAAGTAACGTTCTGATCTGGGCAGAGCAGGGGCTTGGCGACGAAATAATGTTCTCGACCATTTTCCCGGACTTGGCAAAACTGCCTCACACGTTCTACATAGAGTGCGATCCAAGGCTGTTTGAAATTTTCAGAACATCTTTCCCAGGACTTCACTTCGTAAAGAAGCGCACGATAACCGGGGTGGACAGCATTGATTACCAGCTACCACTAGCCAGCCTTGGCTTGCACTTTAGGCGCGATACATCAGATTTTCCGAGAGCGACTGGTGGTCACCTTGCCAGACCAGCTGGATTGATGTCTCCGACCACCGAGCAGTTCCTTCTCTCTCTACCCAGACCCTGGACCGGGGTGAGCTGGGAAAGTTACGCCCTCACAAAAAACTTCAGGGGACGAAAGAGCATCCTTGCCAGTGAGTTTTCAGGCCTAACCGAAAAAATCCCGGGCAGCGTCATAAATCTACAGTTTCCAAATCCCCACCGACATGAAGGACTGACAGAACAAGTAATACCGAACCGAGTGATAACGGTTCCCGAGATTGATTTGAAGAATGATGTTGGCGCCATGGTCGAGTTGATGGGCCAATTAGATGGGGTGATCACAATTGGAAACTCTGTCGCACATATGTGTGGCGCTTTTGGCATCCCCGCCAAAGTTCTTTTGCCAAGCGTCCCAGACTGGCGGTGGGGTTGCGACGGAGTTGCCTCGCATTGGTACTCGAGCCTGACGCTTCACAGAAACACTTCACCAGTAGACTGGTCAATGCTTCTTGCATCTATTAATTGAAGTTATTTCCTCGGCGTGACAAGTACCCAGAACCCTCCCTTAACTGACTGCAATTCGATAACATCAAATCGAAGGCATAGCTTACTCAACCACCAGCCCGATTTTTCTTGTATCAAATGAGCGTTGCGACCATCAGGTAGATTCTTAATGGCTGCACCTGAATGGATAGTGAAGAGGCCAAATCTCAAGGTGCTGGACCAAAGCTCATCGATCACACTCTCAACGTAGGCAGGCTCGATGTGCTCTAGGACATCGATACAAGTCACGATATCGGAGGGGACTACCAGGCCGTATTCAGGGAAAACCGGGTCGTACGGTCGGTACTGCAAGTCCTTGAGACCCATCTCCACAAGGGCGTCTCGCAGCCGGCACTTTCCGGCACCGTAGTCGAGTAATGAACCAGCACCAGACGACACAATCAAATCCCTTACCAGAGGCGCAAAAGAGAGACTCGCAACGCCATATGCGGGGTTTTGATGCAGGGCCGTCTGCATGCCTAGGTACTCATCGGAGATGTGCCTCATACATTTACTCCCGTTTTCTCCAGCTCGGACAGCCACTCCGCCGCAAAATCACACTCCTTCATGTGATCAAACCAAGGACCCCCGCGGGTATAGTGGATCGCCTTCAAGTGCTCATAGGTTGGCGGGTACCAACCCTCCAAATAATTCCATCCTTTATCGAGCGACCCGATTTGCTCGTCTTTGAGCCATTCGAATCTATGTAGGTATGCTGGCGTCTGTGTATTGACAACATCTGGAGTGAGTGTCCGGACAGCAGGGTGCTCAAGGTTGAACACCATGAAAGAAGACCAATTCTTCCTGGGATAGGCGTACTGAACGCAGCCATCCATCTTGATCGATTCAGTTGGCTTGTAATCATGCTGAACAACCGAGACCGCCTTGAAGGGGTCAACCTCGGTCAGGACCTCACGGATATCTGTCAAGAACAGGAAGTCGCAATCAACAAAAACGGCATATCCCTTCTGACCTGCGAGGTGGGGGGTGAGGAATCGGGTAAGGCTGAATTCTGTGGCGGCCCTGGTGTCTAGCTCACGGGTATAGAACCCCGCCTGACGAAGCTCAGGCTGAACCAGTGGCTTCACAACCACTTCTTTGGGGTCAGTCCGGCTCAGAATGGAGTGACGGCAGACCTCCCAGGCGATGTCCTCGCGGGGATCCCATCCAACGAATACCTGAAGTGCCATGACTAAAGCCTTTCTCTTTTGACATCGAGATGTCAGCAAGACCTATGCCAATAGAGACGGCTCTAAAAGGTTGGCTTTTTAGGATGGATTCCGCCTGGATCGGGCAACTCTTACCCTCGTCGCCCTGCTTTGAGTCTTGCTCCGGTAAATTCTGCCTAATTGAGGGGTGGGTAGCGAGAACTTTCGAGAGTTAGACTTCGTCCATGACTCACGAAGCTTTCCAGCGATTTTCCAAAGTCAAGCTAATAGCCGCTTACAGGGTCTTTGCCCTCTTGTTGCTGACCGGGCTCAGTCCCGCCCCCGCCCTCGCCTTCGGCCAGGCTACCTTCCAATGCGGCGGTGGTGAGTTCAAAACGACCTGGTACGGCAAGGACACTCTGGTACGCGAGCTGAGCTTTCCCCTGTCCACCACCACGGTGGACGGCAAGGTCTACACCATTCGGTTTCTGGGTCGCTCGCTCAATGCCACCTTCTCGGGGGTCAACATCTCGAGCGTCAAAGATAAGTTCACGCTCTATCACGACCGGGCGAACATGATTCACCAGCTGAGCTACGAAATGGAAAACGGCCACTCGGTGCGGGCCAACTGCACCATACTGACTTACAAGTAAGCCACCTCGTCACCTACCAGGTGGTGGATATGCGAAGGCTTTTAAACGCTGGGTCTTTGGTCAACAGCGCTGCGTTCTCAATAA